>Ga0209711_10000794_pt1 | contig 32468 bp, 28 predicted proteins | sample ArcticOcean_MG_C_7_FD_187441 | JGI IMG/M metagenome (GOLD analysis project Ga0209711, IMG submission 187441) | Marine microbial communities from western Arctic Ocean - ArcticOcean_MG_CB11_88 (SPAdes) (version 2) | ecosystem: Environmental > Aquatic > Marine > Oceanic | place: Arctic Ocean...
AACACGGTTTTATTTTAGGAAAGTTTGATTTGAATTTTGGTAAGGCTTGGAATTTTAATCGCGGGATTGCTAATCACGAACTTGCTCAGAATTATCGTGCAGGTCAAAAGGTTGGTTTTGGTCAGATATTGAGAGTAGGGGATCTTAAAAAGACTGGCAGGTATCAGCTATCTTATGCATTATTTAAAAATGACAGAAAATATCTTGATAATTCGATAGTTACTAAAGGAAATAATTCTTCTAAAGAAGAAGCTCTGCCGGGAGATGAAAATCTTTTTAAGTCTTATGTAACGTCAGCGGATATAGATTTTGATTTGGGCAATGAGAAAAAGCTATATTATCATTTTTCTTATCTCAACTCGGCTATTAATGAAAAACATAGTATTTTGGCTGATAAAAATAAAATTGATGACCAAAAGAGTTTTGTGCTATCGATGAATTATGTTTATCCTTTTAACCAAGATTTTATTCTGGACTCTTTAATAGAATATGTTGGTGTTAAAAATTACCAAGGAGATGCGGATATTTCTGAGAGATATATAAGTGCTAATACAATATTGAAAATTCATAAAAATTATAATTTGACATTAGGCCATTCAACAAGGCAAAATGTGCAAGCGCAATCATTCGGCTTTGATGAAAATATTACTGAAGTTTCTTTTGGCTATGATTTTCTAGAGTCAAAGTTTTTTGACAAATTGTCATTTCAAGCTGGTTATAAGAACCAAAGGAATGATTTTAAGACTAGTTTAGAAACTAAGAATTCACTAATAGCTTTGGTTAGATACCAAAAGAGATTTTAAAAAATGGAGATAGGGGGTCTGACCCCTTTTTACAAATATGAAAAAAATATTAATAGCTTTGCCAAAAGGTAGGATCCTTGAGGATCTTATGCCTATATTAGAAAGGGCAAATTTAGAAATTGAAGATAGTTTTTTTGATAAAAACTCGCGCAAGCTTACTTTTGAAACTAACTATCCAAATATTGAGATTGTTAGAGTTAGAAGTTTCGACGTTGCAACTTTTGTGCAATCAGGTGCAGCGGATATAGGAGTTTGTGGTTTAGATGTTTTGGAAGAATTTAAATCTGAAGAAGTTTTCCCGGTTTTGAATTTGGGGATAGGAAAGTGCAGATTGTCAATTGCTGCTAGAAAAGATGACAATATTGATCTTGAGAATATAACCAGCACCAAAATCGCTACTAAATATCCAAATATTGCAAAAGAGTTTTTTGCTAAGAAGTCAATTCAGGCTCAGATCATTAAATTAAATGGAGCCATTGAAATCGCTCCTAAATTGAACCTTTCTAATGTGATAATGGACCTTGTTAGTAGTGGTAAAACTTTGGAAGAAAATGAAATGGTTGAAATTAAAAAGCTTTTAGATGTAACTTCATATTTGATCGTTAATAGATCAGCTTTAAAAACTAAAAATACTATAATAACTCGTCTAATATCAGACTTTGATGCAGCAATTTAGATTATTTGATAAAATAAAAAAACTTACCCTAAGCTGTACCTTATCCCTTTTCCTTTTTGTTTCTTTTTCTCAAAATTCTTTTGCTGTTTATGAGGGTACGAGAAGCACCTCCTATGATTCAGGTTCTAAGATGTGTAGTCTTGGAGAAGTTAAATATGATCCTCTTATATCAAATGTTGATTTTGAATGGGACTTTTCCAATCCGGTTTGTTTAGCATTTACTGTTGGTGCCGGAGCCACTATATTAACACTCCAATTAGCGTCTTTTGTTGCTTGCAGGCCTTCTTTTGCTTACGGATATAATGAGTCTTATGAAAAAGCCATAGAGTCTGCTTTAATTGCAAGCCCTATATTGTCGCCATTAACTGTTGCCGTTATGGGTCACTTGACAGGTCAATGTTCAAAGAGAATGGCTGAAGCTGTTTCTCTTGAAAGTGCATCTACAGCAGCCTGTGCGCCACCAGCTCCTGTAGGTTGCGCTGCTGCACAGATAGCAGCAAAAACTGGTACTATAGTGGCCAATGTTTGTTGTGGATCAATGGCAGCGCATTTTGCAGCTGTGGGAGTGGGACTTGGAGTTTTAGCGGTTACTTGGGAATTAGCGGATCAAGCATATCAGCATGACAGGATTTGTGGTCATGATTGGAATGAGTGGCAAAAAGACGCTGAAGGAGATTGGATGAATGTTAGAGGAAGCAGATCTCAATGTGTTTCGGATTTGTTTTTAGGGGATTATGATAAGAATAATAAACCATCAACTTGTTCAGGGATATCGGTTGATGGAACTTCTTTAGGAAGTAAGTCTGAACATTATGAGAGAGATATTGAAAATAGGTTTTATAGAGAATTTATCTATGGTGGAGTTGAATATAAAGATAAGGGCTCGGAAGCTTGTGAAAATCCTCGTAAATTTTCAGCAGGATCAAAAACAAGAAAAGAGGTACTCGGATATGATGATAATAAGCAAAGATATTACATGACAGGAGCTGGTAACGCGGCTTCATTTGCATGTAGAAGGTTTGTAGATTCTAATCCTGATTCTGACACTGAAAAGGCGTTCCAATGCTGTAATAAAAGGAGCCAAAATACTATCTGTTTTGAAGGAAAGCCTTGGGATCCTATTAATACAGGATTATCGGAATATGAATATAAGCTTTGTGAGATAGGTCAAACTTGTGAAGTAGCTGGAATATATTATGATGTATATGAAGGTAAAGAGGTAAATAATTATATATGTGCTAAAACAAATACGGTTTGTCCTTATAATCACTTAGTTGGTGGTGGAACGGAAAAACAAGATTTTCATGAAGATTCTGCAGGTAATTTTGTTACAAAGAATTTCTGTCAACATTTAAATCATTGTCAAAAATTGCCAATACCACCTTACGTTAGAAACTCTACTATGGAAGGAGATTTCATATCTCAGACATGTAAAGATATGAAAGGAGATTCGCAAAATGTTTATAGCTATAATTTCCATATTGCTGGGTTGAGAATGGATGGTTTTACTGCGCCAATTGCACAATGTTATAAAGAGACAATAGAAAATGTATTCTTAAATAGAGCAGGGCATTCTATATGTAGTGACCCAGATGAATTTCCAAATAAAGAAGGCGTATGTTTAAGTGGTTATAAGTTACAAAAAGGTGCTGAGTTGCCAGACAAGTCATTCTTTATAAAAATTCAAGAAGATGTTCAAGATTATGTTAGAATGGGTTTGGTATTTGCTGTAATGGCTTTTGGTATTGGTGTTCTTTTCGCTGCACCTGGTGAAGGTATTACGAAAAAGAAAATTTTACCATTCATTGTTAAAATAGGTTTGGTTATATATTTTGCTATTGGTACTGGTTGGCAAGATAATTTTATTGACGGTACTCTTCAAGCTTCCTCCATCCTCTCAGATATTGTATTTAGTATTGATGAAAGTGATGTAGAAGAAGAATTAGATGGTTGTCAATTTCCAAGATTTAATTATGCGGATAGTGATGAGGAAACTAGATATATTAATCCGCAATATTCTGCTGAGAATAAATATTTAAAAATATGGGATGTTTTGGATTGTAAAATTGCAAGAGCTTTGGGATATGGTCCAGATGTGTCGGTGCCTAATTTAATTTTTATGATTTTGGGAGGATTCTTAGTAGGAGGACTGGGGGTGATTTTCTTCCTGTCTACATTCTTCTTGGCATTCTTATTATTATCAATTGCGGTTAGGGCATTGCAGATTTTCCTAATTTCTATAACGGCTGTAATATTGTTACTATATATCTCTCCGCTAATTATTCCGTTAGCCTTATTTGAGAAAACCAAAAATATTTTTACGGGTTGGTGGAAGCAGTTGATTGGCTTTACTTTGCAGCCAGTAGTTCTATTTGCTTATTTGGGTATATTAATAGCAGTGGTTGATGCAACAATAATTGGAGATATTACATTTGAAGGTGATGGCAAGACTGCTCCTAAGAAGATAGTTTGTGAAGGAGAGGCAGCGGATCATAGTATGTATTGTATATTCAATGTTGCTGACATTAAAACTTTCACTGGTTTAGAGCCGCTAGGAATTGGTCTTCCTTTGCTGGCTGGTATGAACCAGGCTAAGCTACATTACATAATTAAGACGGCGATAATTCTATTTATTTATTTCCAATTTATGGATCAGATAATGACTTTTGCTAAGAAGCTTGTTGGTGGAAGTAGTATTCAAAGTAGTTGGGGTGTTAAAGGAATTGCTGAAAAAGCAGCTGGTGCACTACAAGGCATCCAAGAAAGAGGTACTAGAGGTCTTGGTAAGCATGGCGGTAAAGCAGCAAGGGTTGCTATAGATGCAGGTGCGAAGGCAGGTGGAGCGGCAGCTAGGGCCGCTGGTAATAAAGGTAAAGCAGCCTTCAGGGCGGCAATTGGTGGTAGTAAGGCTGATGAGGGAGCTAGAGAAGCGCCGAAAGCTGGAGGATCTGAGGAGAAGGCAACGAGTGGAGATGAGACGGGTAAAGAGCCAGATAAAGATAAATAATTTTTTGTACATGAATATGGGGTAGGGGTCGTAAGCCCCCCAACCCGCAGATTTTCTAATGTGCATTTTGTAACCCGCCTGTGTACGATCCGACATTCCAAGTAGCTGGTTACTTTCTATTCTAACATGTTTTTGTCTCTTCTTTTTCTGTGTGTCATGATGGCGAATCTGTGGGCTTCATCTCTGAGTCTTTGGAGATAATACATTATTGGGCTGTTTTTTGGTAGGGTGAATGATTGTTTACTTATTTGATGGAAAAATTCTTCTCCGGCGTTTCTATTCTCGCCTTTTGACATTCCTATTGTCGGGATATTTATTTTTAGTTCTTTGAAGATTTGATTAACTGCATTGATTTGGCCTTTGCCGCCGTCAATTATTATTAAGTCGGGATATTCATCTTTTTTTAATTTGGAGAATCTTCTATTCATCACTTCTTTCATCATTGCAGTGTCGTCTCTTTCTTTCTCTTCGAATCTGATGTTGAATTTTCTATATCCTGATTTGATAAAACCATCAACACCGGAGCTAATCATACAGCCAACCGCGTTTTCTCCTCCCGTGTGGCTATTGTCATAGACTTCTATTCTTTGTGGCATTTTTTTAAGGCCAAATATTTTTTTAACTTCTAATAAAAGATCTTTATTACTTAGGTTTTGTGATATTTTTCTCTCAATGCTCAGCAGTGCTAGTTTTTCTTGGTCTTTGATGAGATCTAGTTTCTGTCCTCTTTGTGGGACTATAATATCAGAGTTGTGATTGGAAAATTTATTTAGGAATTCTTCCATTAATTTTTTGTCGTCTATTTTTTGGTTTAATAGTACTGATTTTGGTGGTATATGTGACAAGTAGAATTGCCCTAGGAATTCTGCTAGAAGTTCATTTGGTTTCTTATCTTTAGTAATATTGTAGTAATATGGTTTTGAGCCCAAATTTCTGCCAGATCTAAAGAAACTAACATAAATGCAAGATAGATCACCAATTTGGGTGACTGTGATAATATCTAAATCTCCTAAATTGGCTATATTGATATTTTGTTTTGCCTGGATTGCATCTAATGATTTTATTTGATCTCTGATTTCAGCGGATTTTTCGTAATTTTGTTTTTGGCTATTAACTAACATTCTTTTGGTTAGCTCTTTTTGAACTTCGTTTGATTTTCCTTTTAGGAAGTTTTTAGATTGTTCAATTGATTCTAAATATTCTTCTTTCTCAATTAAATTAACACAAGGAGCACTGCATTTTTTAATTTGATATTCTAAGCAGGGTTTTTTGCGTGATTTAAAATCTGAGTCTGTACAATTTCTGATTTTAAATATTTTTCTAAGAGCTTCTATTGTTCTAGTGACGTCAAATCCTGAGGCAAAAGGTCCGTAGCGATATCCGTCTTGGTTATTATTGTGTTTTATTCTTAGCTTTTTGATTTGTGGAAAATCGTGATTGGTAATTAGAATTTCGGGAAATGTTTTATCATCTTTTAGTAAGATATTATATCTAGGCAAAAGCTCTTTAATTAGATTATGTTCTAACAATAAAGCTTCAACTTCTGTGGTGGTTTCAATATATTCGATACGATGGATCAAAGAAACCATTCTTGATATTCTAGGGCTCAGGGTGTTTGTCCTACTATAGCTATTAACACGATTATAGAGGTTTTTGGCCTTGCCGACATATAGAATTTTGTCATTTTGGTCAAAATACTTATAAATCCCGCTAGTTTTTGGTATATTTTTTAATGCTGATTTAATTATTTTTATGGTCATTAAAAAAGAAATGTTTTAAAAAAGTATTTATTCACAACTTACTTTAATAAAATTTCACTTACAACCTGCAATGGCAATTACAAAAGAGCAAATCGCTGAAATTGATCATCTAAGATCACAAAAAAATGAAACCTTAAGACCAGTATCTCCGGAGCTTGAAAAGGAATTATATAAGCCTTTCAAAGTATTGGATCATGGATTTGTAAGGGTGGTTGATTATATGGGTAATGATTCTGCAGTTGTACAGGCTGCAAGAGTATCTTATGGACAAGGAACTAAAAAGGTTAATGCTGACAAAGCTTTAATCAACTATTTAATCGCTCACCGCCACACTACGCCACTTGAAATGTGTGAAATTAAATTTCACATCAAGCTACCAATTTTTATTGCTAGACAATGGATTAGACATAGAACTGCATCTGTGAATGAATATTCTGCTAGATATTCAATTATGGAAGATGAATTCTACATTCCAAAAGGTGAAAATATGGCTTCACAATCTACAATCAATCATCAAGGTAGAGATGAAAGCAAAGTATTAAATATAGAAGAGCAAAAAAGAGTTTTGCAAATTCTTAAGGAAGACGCTGCTCAAACTTATGATCATTATTTAGAGATGATCAATCAAGGAAAAGATGGTGAAGTAGCTGATGAGTCAAAAGAAGGTTTGGCTAGAGAATTAGCTAGAATGAATTTGCCGGTTAATTGCTATACTCAGTGGTATTGGAAGATAGATTTGCATAATTTGCTACATTTCTTAAATCTTCGTGCGGATTCTCATGCTCAATATGAAATTAGAGTTTATGCGCAAACTATGATGGAATTAGTTAGAAAATGGGTTCCGCATACATATGAGGCATTTATTAAACATCAAAAAGAGGGTAAGAATTTATCAGGCCCTGCTGTTAGCGTTATTAAAAAAATGTTAGCGGGTGAAGAAGTTAACCAAGAAAATAGTGGCCTTAGTAAAAGAGAATGGGGCGAATTGGTCAATATTTTAGAAATATAGTCTGGAATTTTTTTGGTACCGGAATCAGGTACCAGTAATATATAAATAAGTTAGTTATGTCTTTAGGAACTACAGAATTATTACTAGTATTAGTTATTGTTTTTGTGATTTTTGGTGCGGGTAAGTTGCCACAAGTAATGAAAGACGTTGGACGTGGTATAAAGGGCTTAAAATCTGGCCTTAAAGATGAAGAGAAAAAACAAACTAAAAAAGCTAAGGAATCCAAGAAAGATTAAAATAAATAAAGGTTAGTGAGAAAATCTAAAGTAATTTCAACTCAAGCGATAGAAGATGTAGTTAACCAAAGCTCCGCGGATAAGATATCTATAGCGGATTTGGTTAGGGCTATGGAAGCTGCTGGGTATGGGTTGGTTATGATTATATTTTCTTTAGCTACTGTGATGCCTTTGCCACCACCTATACCAAATGTATTTGCGTTGCCGCTAATAATATTTGCTGCACAGATGATATTGGGGTATGAAGCACCAAAATTACCAAAGTCAATTAGTAATTTGAGAATTAAAAGATCGATAGTAGTCGTCGTAGTACATAAGTCGTCGCGATATATTGGTAGAGTTGAAAAGGTTTTAAAACCTAGATTATCTTTCGTAGTCACTCCGATATTTGAAAGGATTTTAGGGCTATTCATTTTGGTGTTTTCGCTTTTTATAATGATTCCTTTGCCTTTCACAAATCTTGTTCCTGGAATTGGTATAATGTTAATTGCTTTTGGACTTCTTGGTAAGGATGGGTTATTTGTTATTTCAGGTATATTAGTGGGAATGATAGGTTCGCTAATTGCTATTATGACAATATTCATAGGCGTTGAAGTCTTTCATAAAATACAAAGTTTTCTTTTTTAAGGATTGACTAACAAATAATAAAACCCCATAATCTGAGAAAGATAAAAACAAGATTTAAGTATAAAAGATAAAATCTTCTATCGCAGAGCCGCTTCAGGCTCTCGAATTTTCTAACTAACTATACGTTTACAATAACTAACTTTCACTTAAGTAATTCATTTACAAATGACTAAATCAAAACTCACACTTGGCAGCAAAAAGGCTGCTTCTCCTAGAAAACTTTTTGCAAAATCAGATTCTAAGGTTGATGATAAAAAAGAATCCACGCCAGTAATTAGCGAAGAAATAAAAGAAATAAAAGAAATAAAAGAAGCAAAAGAAGATACAATTGCTCCTAAAGTAGAAGCTAAGGCAGACACCCCACGATTACACACTGGAAACTTACTTAGTAGGGCAAAAACCAATCCAACTAATTCAAATAAACCTAGCAAATCTAGTAATAAAGATGATGATTCTCTTGAAAAAGCAATTGCTTCGGGAGAAGTTAAAACTCTAGAACTAAAAAGTCTAAAAGCTAAATCAGCTGAAGGTCTAATGAAGGTTGCTGAAGAAAATGGTCTGGAAAATATCGGTGATTTTGGCAGACAAGATGTAATCTATCACATTTTAAAGAAATTCTCTGATGAAAGCATAGAAAATGTTATTATTGGTGAAGGTGTATTAGAAGTATTAGACGATGGATTTGGCTTTTTAAGAGCTCCAGAAACTAATTATTTCCCAGGATCTGATGATATTTATGTTTCACCAAGCCAAATTAAAAGATTCGCTCTAAGAACAGGTGATACTGTTGTTGGCCAAATTAGAGCTCCTAAAAAAGGAGAAAGATATTTTGCTCTTTTAAGAGTTAATCTAGTTAACCATGGCTCTCCTGACAAAATTAAGAACCGTGTATTTTTTGACGACTTAACTCCGCTTTATCCACAAGAAAAGCTAAAGCTTGAAGAGGTTAATCCAATGAATAATGATGTATCTGCTAGAATAGTAGATATGGTAGCTCCTATTGGTAAAGGACAGCGTGCTTTGATTGTTGCGCCTCCAAGAACTGGTAAAACATCTTTGATGCAAAATATTGCCCATGCAATTACAGAAAATAATCCTGAGGTTGAGCTTCTAGTTCTTCTAATTGATGAAAGACCAGAAGAAGTTACTGACATGATCAGAACTGTTAAAGGTGAAGTTGTTAGTTCAACTTTTGATGAGCCAGCAACACGTCACGTACAATTAGCTGAAATGGTTATCCAAAAAGCTAGAAGATTAGTTGAGTCTAAGAAGGATGTAGTAATCTTGCTAGATTCTATTACCAGACTTGCTAGAGCTTATAATACTGTTATTCCTTCTTCAGGAAAAGTATTGACTGGTGGTGTTGATTCAAATGCTTTACAGAAACCAAAAAGATTCTTCGGTGCAGCAAGAAATATTGAAGAGGGTGGTTCTCTAACTATTATTGCAACTGCTTTGGTTGATACTGGTTCTAGAATGGATGAAGTAATTTTTGAAGAATTTAAAGGTACAGGTAACTCAGAAATTATCTTGGATCGTAAAATTTCTGATAAAAGAATATTCCCAGCTATTGATATTACCAAATCAGGAACTAGAAAAGAGGAATTATTGGTTGATCGTGCAGCATTATCGAAAATTTGGATGTTGCGTAGAATTGTTAATCCAATGACACCACTTGAAGCGATGGAATTCTTGCTACAAAAAATCAATAATACTAAAACTAACGATGAGTTCTTTTCTTCAATGAACAAATAAAAGATAAATTCAAATGAGTTTTTTCAAAAAAATTATAACTTTCTTAATTGTTATAACTTTTACATTGTCATGTAGTAAAAAAACTGATTTGCAAAAATTATCTGAGTTAGAGTTTAGGTTAAAGTCTGATCAAACTTACAATTCTTACCTCGCTTTAGAATATCTTCTATTGTCACGTGATTTAGCTTCTATAAAAGATAAAGAAGGTTCGCCCCATTTTTCTAAAAAAGGCCTATGGGTCTCTGCCGGGAAAACGGTTTATCCGGAAAGTCCAATAAGGTGGAGAGCTGATCCTTTGCAAATAGAAGGAATGGTCTTAATGCAGAAAAGACTTGAAGAAGTTCTTCGATATCCAAGTATAAAATATCATCTTCCAATTCAAAGCGCACATCTTACTTATCTTTATGATTGCTGGATTTATCGTGAGTCTAAAGAGGTATTTAGAGGAAGTGATATTGCTAAATGTAGAATTACTTTTTCTCAGTTGCTTGATGAAATTGAAGAATATATTGAGGATTTAGGAAAGGATAGGAATCACGAAGCCAAGATAGTTTCCCCGACATTTCATCGCTATGATGTAGATTTTGATTTTAATTCATATCAAGTTAATAGTGGCGCAGTTAAGAAAATAATAGAAGTGTTAGGCCATATACATGAGCTTAATGGTAATTATAAAATATTATTGATGGGTAATGCCGATAGGGCAGGTAAAAAGTTATATAATGAAAGCCTGGCTTATAAAAGGGCAAATAATGTTAGAAGATATTTAGTGAAAAATGGCGTTGATAAAGCGTTGATTGAGTTAGTGTCTTTTGGTGAGTCATTTCCTGATTTGATTACGCAAGATGATGTAAAACTTCAATATAATAGAAACGTTCAGATTTATATAATTGAAGATTATAATGACATAATGCCTCTGCCTCTACCATTAATTAAAAATGAGGTTTATAAGAATGAGATTAATAAAGCTCGAAGGAAACGAGGAATATAATTCGTGAAAATAGATTTAAAAAGTAAAAAAAGAATAGTTATTAAAATTGGTTCTTCAGTTTTAATTAATAAAGAGTCGGTAAATAAAAGGTGGCTAAGAGCTTTTGCTGATGACGTTCATTGGTTGTGCAAGAAAGACTTTGAAGTTGTTATTATTTCTTCTGGTGCTGTAGCTTTGGGTAGAAAGCATTTTAAGAAGTTGGATACTAAAGAGGATATACAAACTAAGAAGGCCGCAGCGGCTATTGGTCAAATTCAATTACTGTCTCTTTACCAGGAGTGCTTTAGAAAGAAGCGCATTAATGTGGCGCAAATTCTTTTGACGTCTCAGGATTGCGATGAAAGAAAAAGATATTTAAGTTCTAAGCAGACTATTGGAAAGCTTTTGGATAATAAAATTATTCCAATAATTAATGAAAATGATTCATTGGTAGTTTCAGGAACTAAAATCGGTGATAATGACAGACTTGCAGCTCGAATAGCGCAGATGGTGTCGGCAGATATATTAGTTTTATTATCTGATGTTAATGGTCTCTACAATAAAAATCCGAGTCTCAATAAAGATGCAAGATTCATCTCAGAAGTTACTAAAATTACAAAAAATATAGAAAATTTTGCTTCAAGTGCAACTTCAGACGTAGGAACTGGAGGCATGCAAACTAAAGTCATGGCAGCTAAAATGCTTGTGGATAGTAATTGTGCTACCATAATTGCCAGCGGAATCACAAACCATTCACTAAAAGATATTTTTAAAGCTAAGAAGGACTTTACGATCTTTTATAGTAATAAAAAATCCAGCATTAATTCTCGCAAGAAATGGCTTTCAGGATTTTTAAATATAAATGGAAAAGTAATAATAAATAAACGTGCAAAAGAAGCCCTATTAACTGGTAGTGCAAGTTTATTGCCTGTAGGGGCAGTAAAAATAGAAGGAACCTTTAAAAAGAAAGAAGCTATTTTAATAGAGGATGAAGAAGGAAACCATATCGCGACAGGAGTTAGTAACTATTCTTCCATTGATAGTAAAAAGATACTTCTCAAAAATTCTACTCAAGTAAGAAAAATAATTGGCAAAGGTTCCAAAGATGAATTAGTTCATATTGATAATCTAGTCTTAAATTAGGGAATGAACATAGGATCGGGGGTAGAACCTACGACCCGCCTTTCGTGAAATATCTTACTGATCTTAATAGAAGATAGTGGTATTTTTTATTCTTAATTGTCCTGGTGATATTCCCTCGAAGTCTTTTCTTTTTAATCCTTGTTGTTCGTAGTAATCAAAAATCTTTTTGTAATTTTTTCTTTCAGAATCGTCTAATATTATGATTCCGCCTTCCTTTAGTGAATTTAGGATATTGATTGAGCATTTGTGTCTTTTGATGGAGTCGATTATTATTATGTCGAATTTTTGGTTTTGGGGTTTTAGGAAATTTTCGTAATTTTCATTATCTATACCGTCTTCCATTAAGTGTATTTTGCTGTTTGTCAGATTATTTGCTTTTAGTTTTTCTTCTATTATGCTTTTCCATCTTTTGTTAGTTTCTATGCTGGTGACATTTTTGCAATTTCTAGCGAAGAATAATGTTGAGGCGCCGGAGCCGAATTCGAATATTTCTTGGTCTTTGTTTACGAAGTCTTTTAGGTGTTTAATTGCTTTATAAGTCATCCAGGGAACTTCTTTTGAGTCCTCGTCGAGAGAGAGTCCGGACATTAAAGAATTAACCCAGCTAGTCTTGTTTTTTTTAAATTCTTCTTTATACATAAGCTTAGGTTCTTCAATAAAATAAAAAGTAATGAATAATAATATTTGCGTCAGAAAAATATCAATATTTGCATATTTGGCAATTTTTCTAATGTCTTGGGATTGCGCTGCATTTAGTTTATTTGGAAATTCTTCAAAGCCAAGGGACTATATTTATGTAACTGGGTCTTCAACTATTTCACCAATGGCTGCCGCTATAGCAGAAGAATTTGCCAGGATGAAAAATCTTAATAATTATGGTGATGATCTATTTCCAACTCCAATGATAGAATCGGTTGGAACAGGCGCCGGGTTTGCGTTATTTTGTAAGGGGAATTCATTGAGATATCCTGACTTCGTCAATGCTTCTAGAAGAATTAATAAAAGAGAGATTTATTCATGTAAGGATAATGGTGTTGTTGATATTGCTAAAATTAAAATTGGCTATGATGGAATCGTGATTGGTAATTATTTTAAGCGTAAAACACTAAAAGTTACTAAAGAACAGCTTTTCTTTGCTTTGGCTAAGAAGGTTTATGATAAGGAATCGGGTGCATTGATAGATAATCCCTATAAGAAATGGAGTGACATTGATAAAAGATTGCCAAATGAAGATATTAAGGTTTTTGGACCACCAAGGAGTTCTGGAACTAGAGATGTTTTTAGAGAATTAGTAATGAAAAATTCTTGTAGAAATAACTTTAGGTTAATTCAGTCTTATCCGGATAAAGAATCTTTTGATAAATACTGTCATAAGATTAGGGAAGATGGGGTTTTTGTTGAGTCGGGAGAAAATGATGATTTTATTATCGAAAAGCTTAAAGAATATCCGGAATCTTTTGGGATTTTTGGTTACAATTTCTTGGCTAATAATAAATATAAGATTCACCCAGTATTTATTGATGGTGTTAAGCCATCTTTTAAAGCTATTTCTCTAAAACAATATTCTCTTTCAAGGCCACTATATATTTACTTTAAAATAAATAGTCTTGAGAAAGTTCCAGCTATGAAGGACTTTGTTCAGGAAATAATGAATAAGCACACTATTGGAAATAGAGGTTATCTAGTTCATAGTGGTTTGATTCCACTTAGCAGTGATGAATTTGAGGAAGTTTTGCAAGAAATTAACGATATAATTAATTAGTAACTATGGTTAAATCGCTTGAAATTACATTGAAAAAGGCCTTTGTTATTTTCCCTTTAATGGCGATTCTCTTATTGAATAGTTCTTGTGTAACTAAGGCTTTGTGGGATGATAAAAGTTATAAAGAAAAAATATCACAATTTTATGTTGGCTCAGACTCTAGATATATTGTGTTAATGGGTCCAGCTTATCACTATGTATTAACTGATATTGGTGGCAATTTAAGAAATATTTTATCGCTTAGTCAAAGAAATATTTTAACAATTGAGGATAGAAAGTCTAATTTGAAATTAGATTCAAATAATGGTCTTAATGGTTACATTACATTTACAGGGCCTTTTAGCGTTTTGCCTAGAGAAGATATGTATAAATTGCAATCATTAGGGATTTATCCAAATAAGGATGATGAAGTTGCGATTAAAATTCAGGTAAGAGGAAGGAGATATGTTGCAAGAGATATTGCATCTAATCCTGGTGCCGTAACTGCACAAACTTTAAGAGTTTACTATAGTGATTCAACTCTTGTTAAAGGTGTTGGAAAAGCCGCTATTACGCCAATAGCCGTTACATTAGACGCTGTGGTGTTGCTTGGTAAAATTGCATTTGCCCCATTTAAAAATTATTAAAAATATGAAAAAGCTATTTATTTTTGCGCTATCTTGCGTGTCTTTGTCTTATCAATCTTTTGCTCAAGAAAATAATTATAATAGCAAAATTCATGCGCCAATAGGTATTATGAGAGATCATGTGCATGATAAGGGTGAGTTTATGTTTTCTTATCGCTATAGCCAAATGTCCATGGAGAATTTAAGACAAGGAGATGACGGGATTAGCACAGCACAAGTTTTGGATAGTTATGCTAATACGCCAATTAAGATGAATATGCAAATGCATATGGCGGGGTTGATGTATGGTTTTACGGATAAATTAACGATAGGAGCAATGTCTGGTTTTGTGGTTAAAGATATGGATCATGCTAAAAATAATGGTACTTATTTTGAGAGGGAATCGGAGGGCTTAAGTGATAGTAAAGTTAATGCGATGTATAGATTTTTCGAAAATGATAATAATGATACAGCGCAGATTAATCTTGGAGTTTCTTTGCCAACTGGTGATATTAATGAGTCTCATACCGGAACTAGGCTTCCTTATCCTATGCAAATTGGTTCTGGGTCATATGAGTTTTTACCGGGAATAAGCTCAACATTAATATTGAAAAATGGTTTTAGAGTTGGTGGACAAATAAATGGTACATTTAGAATGGATAGCAATAAATATGGCTATAAGTTGGGTGATAATTATAATGTGACAAGTTGGGTTGATAAAAGTCTTGATGAAGATGTGTCTGTATCAGCCAGGCTTGATTATAATAAAAATGAAGCAATTGAAGGTTTTGATAGTGAGATATCTTCAATGAAAAATGGGATTCCAACTGCGGATGCGTCTTTAACTGATTCTCAGAGATTGGATATATTATTTGGCGTAAGTTTGTTTAATGGTCTTGGCGTTGAGTTTGGATTGCCACTTTATCAACGAGTAGACGGGCCAACGTTGGAAACAAAATATCGCTTCATAGTCGGCTGGCAAAAATCCTTTTAAGAAAACATGAAATATCTAAATAGAAATAATTTTTCTATTGCAATTATAGCGTTTTTTATGTTCTCGCAGCATTCTTATGCTAATTATGACTCTAGAGGAGCTGCAAGACTTTCCATTGGTCTTGAAACTGGCCTTTCTAATGAATAATTGTCGATGAATTACAAAGATGATACTCTCGTTGAGATTGATGGCTTTGATCATACGAGTATTTATGAAAAGTCTTGGAATAAGGTATCTGTATGGAAGAATAAGCTTAATTTTAATGTTCCTTTGTTTAGAATAGGTACTGGAGATGTTATATTACAAGGCTTTGGAGCTTATGGAGATAGTTTCTCAGGAGATTATAGTCTATCAGAGAGAAATGATCCAGTTGATGAAAGCGGAGCAGATTATGAGTATTTATATCGTAGTGTTAAATTTGGTGATATTGATTATAAGAGCTATGATTTCAGTGTGAATTTTGCTTATCAAATTGCTATAACTCCAGATGGAAGAAATAATAGAGATTATTATCTATTTAGAGAAAAAGTTCATAGTTTTATATTGCCTAAAATTGGTTATGCTAGATACACGAAGGATCATGCTCTTTCTAGTTTTTTCGATTATGGGCAATTAGTGAATTATTCAGATAGCTATACTACAAACTGGAGTGGACCATTTCTTGGTGTGGAATCAGTGAATTATATTTCTGACAATCATAAGGTCTCAGTTGGTGCTAATTTATATTATATTGATTATGATGTTTCAGGAGATATTGGCTCTAATGAAGCTTTTTTTACATCTATTGGTTTCAGTGATCCTGCTTTTGATTATTTTATTTTAAGGTCTAATAATTCAATGGAAGGAAGTGCTACTGGGTCTGGTTTTGGCCTTAATTTTGGATATAGTTATCAGCCGGGTAATCATGTTTCATATGATGTTAGAGCAAATTATACTAATACTAGGATACAGGGTGGAGATACTACTTATTATTATCGAGATGGGTCGTCATCTGATGGTAAAATCAATGAAGCTAATTGGGATTCTTTTCTATTATCTCTAGGAATAACTTATAATTTTTAATAAAGGGACAAAATATGCCAAGTCAAAAAATAACATTTAAAGGTGCTTCTGGAGAGGATCTTTCAGCTAAAGTTGATCTTCCGGAAGGCAAAGTAAAATCATATGCTCTTTTTGCTCATTGTTTTACATGTGGAAAAGACTTAAGCACGATTAATAGAATTTCTAAAGCTTTAAATGAAAAAGGAATCGCGCTTTTCCGTTTTGATTTTACTGGCTTAGGGTTGAGTGAAGGGGAGTTTGCTAATACTAATTTTTCTTCCAATGTTGATGATTTAGTAGCAGCAGCAAATTTTATGGAAAAAGAGTTTAAAGCTCCGGATATTATGATTGGACATAGTTTAGGTGGGACAGCTACTTTAATTGCAGCTTCTAAGATAAATAAAGTTAAGGCAATTGCTGTGATAGGAGCTCCATCAAATGCTACAAATGTTTTAAAACAGTTTGGCGGTGACATTGAAGAAATAAATCAAGAAGGTGAGGCTGATGTGAAACTGGGCGGCAGAACTTTTAAAATAAAGAAACAGTTTATTGAAGATGCTCAATCTCAAAATGTTCTAAAAATTGTCAGTGAGTTGAATAAGCCGTTACTAATATTGCATTCTCCAATTGATGAGACTGTGTCTATAAGTCATGCTAAAGAAATTTATTCAGCTGCAATGCATCCAAAAAGTTTTGTATCGCTAGATAAAGCTGATCATCTTTTAATTAAGAGACCTGAATATGGACAATACGCCGCTGATATAATAGCTACATGGTCTAGGCAGTATGTGAAAGATGGTGGTATTTTATCTTCTATTTTGTCTTAGAGGTGAACATTTTTTGGACTAGATGAACTAGAGGTCGGGGGTACAACCCCCGACCTGACTCTTACGACCCCCGACCTGATTCTTACAACCATCGACCCGCCGTGTTTATTCTCCTATCTTTTTTGCTTTTCCGTCAAAGCCAACTATTACGACATGATTTCTGTTTAATCCTCTAATTTCTTTGGCTCCGCAAGAATTTGCAATTACTTCTAATTCTTTAACCATATTTTTGGCGAAGTTAGCAACTCTTACAGATTTGTTTTGTGGGTCTAAGCCTCTTTGCAATTTCTTATCGTGAGTTGTTACTCCTGTTGGGCAAGTATTTTTATTGCATTGTAGAGCTTGGATGCATCCTAAGGCAAACATAAATCCTCTTGCGGATAATATGAAGTCTGCGCCGGCACATAGGGCCCAGGCAGCTTCTGGTGGGTTTAGTAATTTTCCACTAGCGATGACTTTTATTCTGTCTTTTAGGCCATGCTTTTTAAGTATGTCTATAACTTTCGGAAGGCTTTCAGATATTGGGCGTCCCATATTATCAATTAAACTCATTGGAGCCGCTCCGGTTCCGCCGTCACAACTATCAATTGTGATGAAATCAGGGGCAATTTTAATGTCTTTCTTATTAATTTTTTCACATAATTCTTCAATCCAATCATAGCTGCCAATTACGGTTTTGAAGCCGACTGGTTTATTTGTGGTGTCACGCACAAAATTTATCATATCTAGAAGGTCGTCAACTGATTCTATTTCGGGATGTCTGTTTGGGCTTATTGCGTCTTCGCCGATTCCTATATTTCTGATTGCAGCAATGTCTGCAGTTACTTTAGCGCCTGGCAATATGCCACCTTTACCTGGTTTTGCACCTTGGCTTAGTTTTATTTCAAACATTTTAACCTGTTTTTTACTGGCAACTTCTTTGAGCTTTTTTTCGTCAAATCCGCCTTCGGTGTTTCTGACTCCAAATTTTGCAGTGCCAATCTGGAAAACTATATCGCAGTCACCCTCTAAGTGGTAGGGAGATAATCCTCCTTCTCCGGTATTCAGCCAAATTCCGGCTGCTTTTGCACCATTTGATAATGCTCTAATAGCTGGGATAGATATTGCGCCATAACTCATGCCAGAAACATTAATTATAGAATTAGTTTTGTAAGGGTTTTTGCAAAATGGTCCAATTTCTAACTCTGATGCTTTTTTGGCATCTTCTTGAAGGACTGGAAAGGCTGAGTTTAGAAAATGATAAGATCCGGGCTCATGAATATTCTTTGTTGAACCAAAAGCGACTGTGGAATCTACATCTTTTGCTGCTCGGTAGCACCAACTTCTTTGAGTTCTGTTAAATGGTAATTCTTCGCGATCCAAGGCGAAAAAATATTGTCTTAGGAATTCTCCGATATGTTCGAATAAATAGCGAAATCTTGCTACCACTGGATAGTTTCTGCGTAGCGTGCTTGTCTTTTGGTTTTTGTCATAAAAATAGAGGACTATTATGACTAATATGGATGCGCCGATAATCAATACGAAGCTGTAAACTAAAAGTTCAAGGGTTATTAAAAAGCCTTCTGGGATTGATTCCATCATAGTAAGAAAATTAAATTAAGTAATAAATTATCCTGCTACAATCATTTTAAGCAACTTAGCGTCTTCTTGGCTAAGACCTTGCGGGACGTAGTCTATGTTGGCGATATTTTTACTTTTGCTAAAAACTTTATAAAATAGCAAAGCGTTGAAATAACTTCCAGCAAGGCTTGGATGGCTATTGTCTTTATCATAAAGATTTATATTAGGGTATTTTTTACTCATAAAATTCCAATAGTCACCAATTTTGATTTCTGAGGCTCCTAAATAGCCTGCAAGTTTTTTGGATCTTTTATTAAGCTCACTTGACATGTAACCAGCATTTTTGAAGATTTTGGAAGTTTTACCTCTATACCAGTTACTTCTTGGTTTTCTTGGCCAGGTTACAAATAATATTTTGTTTTTAACTGAAGATACACTGGCTCTTCTGAATTTAGGGGCAACTCTGTATGAATTGTCATAGTCAAATTTATATAATGCCCAGCTGCTTTGTTCTTGAAAAACTACGTAGTCCCAGTTCTTGGATTGGATTTTATTTAAGGCTTCTTTGTCATTCCAATGGTCAATTAGTTTTGCTCCACCTTTTGTGACTTGCTCAATTATAAATGAGCTTCCAATATCAGAGTCTGATTTTGATAGTTTCTCAACCATCTTTGGCATATCATTAACATAAGTATAACTATTGCCAATAAATAAAATATGGGTATTTTTTGCTACAGCAAAATTGCTATAGCTCAAAATCAATAGAAATAGAATGATTCTTTTCATAGTTTAGTTAGTTTGTGAGAACTTATATTTAGATTTGATAACTGTTACATAATAACTATGCAAATAAATTTTTCTAATTCATATCTAGAACTTCCGGATATTTTTTACGATAAGAAAAGTCCGGATCAAATTAAGGAGCCTCAACTTATTGTTTCTAATAAGGATCTGCTTAAGGAATTTAAGTTGTACGAGAAAGATATTCTTCAAAACTTTTTGGGAAAACGGGAAAACTCAGTGGCTCTAAATTATGCTGGGCATCAATTTGGTCATTTTGTGCCGCAATTAGGAGATGGAAGGGCTGTTATGTTAGGGCAAGTTAGAGATGAAAATGATGCATTATTTGATATTCAATTAAAGGGAAGTGGCAAAACTAAATTTTCTAGGAGTGGAGACGGGAAATATCCGCTTAATTCAGCTATTAAGGAATATATTATTAGTGAGGGTTTGTTTTATTTAGGAGTGCCAACTACTAGGTCTCTTTGTTTGATTGCTACAAATGAGCCGGTTTTTAGGGAAAAAGCTGAGTCTGGAGCTGTGTTAGCCAGGGTAGCAAAAAGCCATATTAGGTTTGGGACTTTTGAGTATTTTTATTTTCGAAATGACCTAAAAAATATTAAAATCTTGGCGGATTTCTCTATTAAGAATTATTACCCGAAATGTGCAAAAGAAGAAAATACTTATTTGAGTTTTTTTAAAGAGGTTTATGAGAGGCAGATTGAATTAGTAACTAGTTGGATGTCATTTGGTTTTATTCATGGGGTTATGAATACCGATAATTGTTTGATTAGTGGTGAGGCTATTGATTTTGGGCCTTGTGCTTTTATGGATGAATATAAGAAGGATCAGAGTTTTAGCGCTATTGATAGACATGGCAGATATTCTTACTCCAACCAAAAGCCAATTATTCTTTGGAATTTGATAAGGTTCGCCGAGACAATATTGCCATTGATTAATTCGGATATTGGGAAGGCGGTTGGTGAAGTTAATAATATTATTTCTGGGTTTGCGAGTGATTTTGATGAGAAATATTATGCAAAGATGTTTAAGAAAGTTGGTTTAGTAAAAAATGATGAGAAAAATAGGGAATTGGTGGATGAGTTTTTGGAAATATTAGAAAAACATAATATGGATTTTACTAATTCATTTAGAGATCTGGGTGAGCAAATAAATGACAGAAAAATAGATGGGTCTAATGAATTTTTAAATAAATTTATTATTAATCTTCGTGATAAAATTATGCAAGAGGGTGGAAATACAAAAAATTCTCAGTTGCAGATGAATAAATCTAATCCTCTTTATATTCCAAGAAATCATTTGATAAAAAAAATAAGTGATGCGGCAATTGATGATGGTGATTTTTCTATGTTAGAAGATTTCTTGAAAATAATTCAGAATCCTTTTGGACAACAAAAAGTTGATGGTTTTTATACTGATTTAGCTAAAGAAGATGAGAGGGTGGAAAATACGTTTTGCGGAACGTGATTTTGAGAATATTGGATGTGAACATGGGGTCGGGGGTACAACCCCCGACCCGCCACTCTCAACCCCAGACCAGCCGAGAGCTACAACCCGAACAGCCGAGAGCTACACCCGACTAGCCGCGTGGGACAGTAGTGGTTAAAAACTACAACTCGCACTGAATTAATGTTAGCTTTTCATTAATAAATCAACATTTCCACCAATGGCTGCGCTATTTATTGTTAGAGTTCTTTCATTAATGAACTTTAATAAATAGTGAGGGCCTCCTGCTTTGAATCCGGTTCCGGATAAGCCTTCGCCGCCAAATGGTTGGGTTTCTACAACGGCTCCCGTTATGTTTCTGTTAACGTAGATATTTCCGGCATTGATTCTGTTTTCTATTCCTTGATATTGTTTGTGGATTCGCGTGTGAATTCCAAAGGTTAGGCCGAATTTTAGGTTATTGATTTTTTCTTCAATATTTTCGCCTTTTTTATAGCGGATGACATGTAATATCGGGCCGAAATTTTCTTTTGTCAGTAGGTCTAGGTCTTCTATTTCCCAAATTTGTGGGGCAAAGAAGCTGCCTTGTTTGGATATTTCTCCTATTTCTAATTTGGCTACTAATTTCGCTTTTTTGGATTTTTTCAAAAAATCCACATGGCTTTGTAGATTATCTTTAGCTGTGTCATCAATAACTGGGCCAAGATCGGTTGACAAAGACCATGGGTTTCCGGCTTCTAGCTCATTCATTGCGCCAGATAGTAATGATAAAGTTTTATCGGCGATTACTTCTGGTAAGAATAGAATTCTTAAAGCGGAGCATCTTTGGCCCGAGCTTCCAAAAGCAGATAATAGGGCGTCATCAACTAGTTGTTCTGGTAGGGTTGAGCTGTCAGCCAGCATGCAGTTTTGACCTCCGGTTTCGGCAATTAGTGTGACTATGTCGTCATCTCTATTTGCTAGGCCGCGTTGAATATTTTTTGCGGTCATTGTGGACCCGGTGAAACAAACTCCTTTTACGGCTTCGTGTTTTATTAGTTCTGGGCCAATTTCGGAGCCTTTTCCAGGTAGCAATTGTAGGGCGTCTTTTGGAATTCCGGCTTCATGGCATAGTTGGACAACTCTGTTAGCAATTAGAGGTGTTTGTTCTGCAGGTTTGGCAATTACTGAGTTTCCGGTAACCAATGCTGCTACAACTTGTCCTAAGAATATTGCTAATGGGAAGTTCCATGGGCTAATACAAACAAAGATGCCTTTTGGATAAAGACTAAGGCTATTTAATTCTCCGGTGACGCTTGGTAATTCAATTGCATTGCCCATTAGATCTTGTGCCTGATTGGCGTAGTATCTGCAAAAATCCACGGCCTCTCTTAATTCGGCAATTACGTCTGCAATAACTTTTCCTGCTTCTTTCATGCATAAAGCCATTAATTCGCTTTCATTTTCTTCTAAGGAATCGGCGATTTTATTTAAAATTGCGGCTCTTTCCTCAACTGCTACATTGCGCCATGTTTGGTAAGATTTTTCGGAGTTTTTAATTATTTCTTCAACGTCGCAAACTCCTACTTCTTTAATGCTGCCGACAAGTTCTGATTTATTGGCTGGATTAAATATTTTTTCAATTTTGCCGCTAAATGAGTCATTGCTAAAGTGCCATTGCTCTTTTTCAAATTTATCTAAGTCGGATTTTAATTTGGTCATTTCGCTTAAATTTCCAAAATCTGGTCCTTTAGAATTTACGCGTTTTTCTCCGTATAACTGAGATGGCAGATTGATAGTTGCATTTCTTTTGCCGCCATTTGCTTTAACTTTGGCAATTGGGTCTTCAATTACTTTGTCGATCTCGATGTTTTTATCCAGGAGCATATTTGCAAAAGAGCTATTAGCGCCATTTTCTAGAAGTCTTCTAATTAAATAAGCGAGCAGATCCTTATGTTGACCAATTGGGGCGTATATTCTGCAAGGAATGGTTTTGACTACGTCTTCATAAAGACTTTCACCCATGCCGTAGAGTCTTTGGAATTCATATTTTTTGTCTTTGGCAAACTCCATGATTGCCGCAATTGAATGGGCATTGTGAGTAGCAAATTGTGGGAAGAAGCACTGAGTATTATTTAGGATTTTTTGTGCGCAGGCTAAATACGAAACATCTGAGTGATATTTGTTGGTAAATACCGGGAAATGTTTGTGGCCATTGATTTGAGATAATTTTATTTCTGTATCCCAATATGCGCCTTTGACTAAGCGAATTGCTATTACTGATTTGCTTTCTTTGGCTAATTCGGCCAAATAATCAATTACGTAAAAGCCTCTTTTTTGATACGCTTGGAGCACGAATCCTATGCCATTATAGCCGCTAAATTCAGGCATTAGGCGAATTGTGCGAAATATTTCTAATTCTATGTCGAGTCGCCTAGCTTCTTCTGCGTCAATGGAGACGGTGATGTTGTATTTTTTTGCGCAATTAATTAACTCTACAACTTTTGGAATAAGTTCTTTGTAAACTCTTTCTTTTTTTAAGAATTCGTATCTTGGGTGCAGCGCCGTTAATTTTATTGAAATGCCGGATCTATCCAAAGGATCTTTACTTAGCGTGTCTTTGTAATGTTTTCCTATTTTCTCAATGGCGTCTTTGTAGGAATTAAAATATGTATTGGCTTGTTCTTGGTTTCTTGCTCCTTCGCCTAAAATATCGTATGAAAAATTATAACCCATTTTCTCATATTTTTTGGCTTTTCCAAGGGCTTTATTGATCGTTTGACCCATTACAAATTGTATTGCAATTAAATGCATGGCAGATCTTAGAGCTTTTCTAATTACAGGTTCGGAGGTTTTTTTAAATATATTTTGTAAGAAATTGGCACTATTTTCTTTATTATCATTATCGTTATCTCCAACTTCTAGGACTTTGCCGGTAAGAAGCATTCCCCAGCTAGTGGCGTTGAAATAGAAAGTATCGTCTTTTTTAATATATTGTTTCCAGTCGGTATCTTTAAAAGTTGATTCTATTTGCTTATTTGCTGTTTCTTTATCGGGGATTCTAAGTAAAGACTCAGCAAGGCACATTAGGGCTACGCCTTCTTTTGTTGATAAATTATATTTATTTAGAAAAACTTCTACGCTCAAATTATTGCTACCATTTCTGGCTTTATTAACCATGAGTTGGGCGTCACACATGATTTTCTCGTAATCGATTTTAAATTCATCTAGATAAGATGTCATATCTGAAATTGAGTGAGATTCTCTGATGAATTGTCTTTGGCTAATATTTTGAAGATCCATGATTGCTAGCTTTTAATATCTTTTAAGGAGATATAATTTTAATATTTATTCAAACGAATTTAATTGTGCCAATCTATACAGAGACAAAAGTTTAATTACTATGAAAAATCCTAAATTCAGAAACTTTTTTCTATTAACTCTTCTTGCTTTGTGTTGGGGTCCTTCATTTTTATTTATTAAAGTTGCAATAGAGCATTTTGAGCCGGTAACTTTAACATTTTTGAGGGTTGGCATAGCAGCTATTTTGTTGTATCTGATTCTAAGGTTTAAAAAGGTTAATTTATCCGTTGCTAAGAATTTATGGCATCACTTTGTCTTTCTTGGTTTTATTGGAAGTGCGCTGCCGTTTACGTTATTTAATTTTGCTGAAAAAACAGTTAGCAGCTCTTTGGCCGGGATTTTTAATGGTATGGTTCCACTAATAACTATTGTTATTGCCCACTACGCCACCAAAGATGATAAATTGACAAAAAATAAGTTCTGGGGTGCGATAATTGGCTTTATTGGATTGTCTATCTTGGTGGCGCCAAAATTATTTGGTGCTTCGGCTACATTTGTTGGTATTCTTGCCCTTATGGTCGCGGTTACCTGCTACAGTGTCGCTTTTGTCTATTCTAGAAAATATATTAAAGGTTTAAATCCTTTAATATCATCAACGATGCAGTTATCAGTCGCGACGTTAATTTTATTACCACTTTCTTTAATATTTGAAAGCCCTTTTCAGATCGGACATGTTCCAGCTAAGTCAATATTGTCCCTGCTGGCTTTAGCAGTTTTTGGAACTAGTTTGGCTTTTATTTTACTCTACAAAATAATTGAACTTACCAATGCATCTTATGTGTCGATGGTGAATTACATGATACCAGTAATTGGGATTATTTTAGGTGTGGCGATATTGCATGAAAGTTTGAGCTTTTCTAGTGTGGTAGGGTGTTTGATAATAATGTCTGGAGTGATGATTGCCAATGGTGTTTTCGGCAGAAGAAAATCGTAGATTTTATGTGGTTTTATCAGCTTTTTTAATACGCAGTGTGTCTGTCACACTACTAGAAACAAGGCCTTGACCTTACTAATATTTGGTTGGTACCTGGTCTGGCGACTAGGTACGGGAACTCGGGAACTAACCAAGTTTGTTTCTCTAAAATTTTGTGCCAAATCGAATTCTGCACACTATGTTCAGAATTCAAAAACGGTAAATAAAAACTACTTGCAATATACCGCATAGGGGTATATAAATTGGAAATTATTAATTATTTTTAAGTTATGAAAAATTGTTGTGACAAAAAAGAGTTTCCTGATCACTCCAAAGAAATAAAAAGGCTAAACCGTATTTCTGGTCAGGTTGAGGGTGTTAAGAAAATGATAGAAGATCGCCGTTATTGCCCTGATATTATTATTCAGCTAAAAGCAATATCCAGCGCCGTAAAATCAGTTGAGGGTATAATTTTAAAAACTCATTTGGAGTCTTGCGTTAGAGATGTTTTCAAAGAAGACGATAAAACAAAACAAGATGAAAAAATCGAAGAATTATTAGCTCTTTTTCAAAAATCATAAAATGAAAATATTTAAAGCATTTCTTTACATCTTATTAATTTCTATTTCATTTTCTGCTATTGCCAGGCCGATCTCTTATCCTGGTGGCTGGACTGCAATGCAGATGAATGACGCAAATATGAATGCTTTGCATATTCATTATTCTCCAACTTTTAAAGATTCAATTGGCTACAAAGCTGAATATTGGAGGGAGAGCAAAATGCAATTTCACGGCCTGCAATATAACCGCCTCATTAATAGGTGGAATAAAAAATCTAGTCAGGCGAATTTCTATTTTAAAGGTGGTGCAGGATTTGCTCATAGCGATGAGAGGCCTTTCTCAAATAAACAAGAAGAGGCCGGATTTGCCGGAATTGCAGCTGACTGGGAAAATCGTAGATTTTTTACTGGTTATGAAAGTCGTTATTTTTACGCTGGAGATTTTTACAAAGGCTTCATGCAAAAGGCCAGGGTAGGTGTTACTCCCTACATTGGAGATTATGGAGATATACACACATGGTTGATGGTTGAAGTTGAACATAATCCAATTAACCAAGGCGATGAGTTAAATACTACACCCCTTGTAAGATTTTTTAAGGGTGTGTATTTATTTGAGGCAGGAATGAGCTTCGATGGAGATATTTTGCTTAACGGCGTAATTAGATTTTAAATATCAACAGTAACTAGGAGAAAACTATGAAAAATATTACAATATTATTTGCTACAATTGCATTCTTATTAAGTGCAAATGGTTCTTTTGCAACAGATGTAAATTGTGAAAATAAAGTGAATGTAGATGTTAATGGCATGGTGTGTGATTTTTGTGCCAGAGCAATTGAAAAAGTTTTTAGCAAGAAAGAAGAAGTTTCATCAATAGATGTTAATTTGGATGAAGGAAAAATCATAATTACCATGAAAGATTCTCAAGTAATTGATAATACAACATTAACAAAATTAATTACCGATTCTGGCTACGATGTAGTAAAAATTAACAAAGGATGCGATGAGTAAAAAAGTAATATTGCCAACTCTTAGCCTATTTACTTCTATTTCAACTTTGATTTGTTGCGCTTTGCCGGCATTACTCGTGACAATCGGAGCAGGGGCGTCTTTGGCTTCAATAGTCAGCTTTTCTCCATGGTTGGTTTCCTTGTCAAAATATAAAATTTACACCTTCGCCTTCTCAGCTGTGATGTTATTGGCCGCTGGAATTTTTAGATATAAAAGCAAAGACAACTTCTGCCCAACTGACCCAGAAAAGGCAAAGGCTTGTATGAGACTAAGAAAGATAAGCGCTGTAATTTATTTTGGATCAGTTGCAATATTCCTAATTGGTTTCTTTTTCGCCTTTATTGCTGTTCATATTTTTTATTAGCTAATTTATTTAAGATTTCTCGATCAAAATCACTTTCCAGTTCTTGGTCATAAGTTATGTTGAATTTTTCGAACTCATTTTCGGAAACAGATTTGGCAATTTCAGAAGAAATATTTCCGGCATTTGTTAAAATTTCTCTTTCATTAAATTTAAGAAAAGAATTTAGTTTTTCAGACCAATCTTTCATGGTCATTGCACGATGGCTCATTGCTTGGAGTTCCGCGTAGTCTAAATACATTACAAGAATTCTGTTTAAATTATTTAATTCATCTTTGTTGAAGAAATTTTTAGCAACGCTAACATCGTCTTTGCGGATTTTTCCATTTGGTGAATTTTTCCATGAGGTTAGACCCATATTTTTCTTTTTACTGTCTGCTCTTGAGTGAATTATCTCAGCAGCAGTTTTTCTTGTAATTGCAAAGTGTAATTTATTTTGCACGATAGCAAAAAACTTTTTTGTTTCTTCGCTATCTTCAACATAGTCGATGCTGCATTTTGAATAAATATCAGTGACTTTTTGATAAAATCTGCGCTCACTAGATCTAATATCACGAATACGAGATAATTGTTCATCGAAGTAATCCTTACCAAAAATATTATGTGGGTTTTTGAGCTTTTCATCATCCATGGTAAAACCTTTGATGATATATTCTTTTAATTTGTCAGTCGCCCAAATTCTGAAATGAGTTGCCTGGACAGAATTAACGCGATATCCAACTGAAATTATTGCATCTAGATTGTAGAATTTTGTCTTATATTTTTTACCATCTAAGGCAGTTGGTTCCAAAATGGAACTAACTGATTCTTCCTGCAATTCATTGCTGTTAAAGATATTCTTTAAATGTTTAGTAATAGCTGGTCTTTGTACCCCAAACAATGCAGCAATTCTTTCTTGAGTAAGCCAAATATTTTCGTCGCGTAAAAATATTTCTACTTTTACTGTTCCGCTTGGCGCTTTGTAGAGTAGAAATTCGGTAAAGGTATTTTCTAAGGGTTGGTTTTTTCTTTTGCTGTTTTTGGTCATATTTTTGAGGATTTGTTGTTGAAGTAGTGTTTTAACTTTATCGTATTTTCTTATGTCTAAGAAATACAAAACTATAAAGTTTAACTTTTAACTTCAATAATTGATATTTTAAAACGATTAGTTTAATCAACGTTGCAGTTTTAACAAAATATCATCTTATGAAAAAAATATTCTCAATTCTTCTTTGTTTTAGCTTAATATCTTGTTCTTATCGCCCAATTTTTTCTCCAAATGCTAAGTTTAAAACGGTAGGGCAAACTGTTGCGAATAAAGACGCTGATAAATGCATTAAAGAAGCTAAGGAATATCTTAGCGCATCTAAAAAAAGAAGAGCTGCAAAAGAGGGCGCACGAGGCCTAGGCATAGGAGCAATATTTGGTGCAATATTTGGGTTATTGACTGGTGACATTAGTAGTGTTGCAAAAAGCGCTGCGGTAGGTGCTGGAATAGGTGGTGTTGCAAAAGGAGGTGGTGTTCTGGCAGAAGGGACGATAACCCAGGATCAAATTGAACAAAGATATGTTTCGATGTGCTTGTCGCAAAAGAATTATCAAATTATTGGGTGGGAATAGATAAATTTATTGTCACAATAATAATTAGAAAATTTTTATTTTAGAAAGTCTAATAAAAGCCTCATTTCTATTTGCAAAATTTATAGCTGGTTCTAGAAATATGCTTTATTTGGATAAGGTAATAAGTTCTAGTTTTAGTATCTTTTCAACTTGGATTTATATCAAAAATTTAGTTAATCATGAGCAGAGCACCAAATTTACCTACGCACTATGAATTCACTACTAGTAGTGAGATTTTAGATTCAATTCATGAGTTAACAGTTGATGAATGTTATAAATTCACTAATAAAAAGTCTGTGAGTAGAGAAAATTTTGCTAGAATTACAGATTTAATTGAGAGAGAAAGTGTTGGCCAGAAGTTTTACGAGAATGAAAAAAGGCAGTTGAAAGATAGTATTGTTATGCTTATGACAATGAGTAAAATATCTCTGGCAGAAACAATGATGAGTAGATCTGACCCATCTTTATTTGAAGATAATAATCCAACTATTGATAATGTAATTGCTTTCGCGATAAAAGAGGTTGCTGCAAGGCAACATTACAAGCTTAATAATTATCAATTAATAATTCGTGATGATTTAATATTTCAAACCATAAAGTCTTTAGTACCGCTGGTAGGTTTTAATGTAGAATTGGTAGAAAATAGGGATAATAGTTTGTACAAATCTATTAGGCTATTTATGGACATGGATATGCCAGAGTGTGCACAGGAAATAGTGACTTATTTGAATATTTCAACACTTACGGAAAAAAATTGGCAGACACTACAGCAGAAATATGGTGATGTTTTGGATTTTGAAAGAATGCCCATACCGAGAGTAAAAGAAGAAAAAGTAGAAGAAAATATAGTAGTGGTTGAGAATTTTGGCACAAATATGGATGACAAAAAAATATCTTCTGAGACTTCAGATGATATTCCAACATCAGCGGATGTTTATCACTTAGTTTATAATGCAGATATTATTGCTAGAGAATTACCAAATATGTTGCAAAAACTAGAATTATCAGGTTCTGTTCTGGAAGAAGATAGAGAATTTAATTTGTGTTATACTCTTGCAGTTCTCGCAGATCGAGGAGAGTTCAATTTTATAAAAAAGGTGCTTGAACATTCTTTAGTAGATTCAATTGCTGCAATAGATCAAAGAATGATTGAGAGAGTAGTGTCTAACTCTTTGAATAAAATCTTATTAGACATTAACCAGATAGTTTTTGATGAAAAAGATTCTGATTCACAAGAAAATGTTTCTAGAGAGTTGAATAATGTGTTAATGAAAATATTTGGCTCGGGTGCTTCTTTGAAGGAAAATGAGGAATGTCACTTGCGTGATAGCGTTAGGATGCTTGTAGATATGGGCATGACGGATTATGCAGACCAAATATTAGACAATTCAAATATTCGCTCAATTGGTTTTAAAAATAGAAATCTGATTCAAGAAAATATTAATGGAACTAGTGAGTCCAAATATATTCCATCTTTGATTAATATTCATGAAATGGTTTCGAACAGACTTGGTAAGTATCCGAGCAGCGAATTTAATAATTCTAAAAATGATTTCCGTGATAATTTCTCACGGATGTTAGATAGATTATCTTTCGCGGATATAATTCTTGAAGATGATAAAGATCATCATTTGCAAGCTACCATTACAAACCTTTTACATATGGGTGAGGGTGATTTGACATCTGAATTAATTAGTCATTGTGAACCATTACTTTTTGAGGTTGGTGCTATGAAGATAATAAAGGATAATCTTGATTCGGCTCAGAGATCTAAAGAAGCAATTAAGCAAAATGAAATTTTTCGCAGGAAAAATGTGGATCTAGAAATTAATAGAGATGTTGATGTAGCAAATGATAATCCTGAAGAGGAGATAGAAACTATCTTAGGAAATTTGAAAGATTTTATGAGCGTAGGTGATGGTGGTAGTACAAAGAAAGGTGTAGAAAATCTAAGAAAACTTGGATGTGATCAATCTTTGGTTTTAAAAACTGTAATAGAAAATAGGGGTCCTCACGGCGAGTATGATGTTGCAACCGATGTATTATCGTTCATGTTAGGAAAACGAAGTTTTAATGCTGGGATACGAAAAATAGCAAATGAATATGAATCAGCAGAGGCAGTTAATGATGCATTTCTTCTTGCGGTAGATCAATATTTAAAAGGTGGATATAATGAAGAAACTGATTATGAGCTTTCTGTAGCGTTATTAGAAACGAAAAAAGTTTTTGGACTTGAAGAAGCTGTTATACCGGCAGATGATAAAAAAGCGTTTGCAGATTTGCTATCTCAAAGAGATGAAGAAATACAAATAAGAAAGAATAATTCCGCTCCCTTTGATAATAGTTTCGCCATTGATATTAGGCCAGATACTGCTGATGAACCTTCTATTGAATCCCAGATAAGGGTAGATTGTTAAGAAGTCGTAGTGTATCTGAATTGCCTATCTAGTTTTTTAATGATGTGTGTACATTTTTCCGGACAGTTTTAATAACAAAGAATCCAAAACTATGTCCAACAATACAAAAACAAGTTATCCCGTAGAATTCAAGATCTCATCTGTAAAGTTAGCGGTTGAATCGGATCAATCTGTTGCTCAAACTGGCAGAGATTTAGGTGTTAGTATCAACACAATTCACAACTAGATAGCCAAATATTCAGATTCTAGCAATATTAAGCAAAGTAATATGGCAAATAAAGAAAGTTCTGTTGAGGAGATCAAGCGCCTTAGAAAAGAGTTGGTGATTGTTAAGCAGGAGCGCGATCTGTTAAAAAGGCTGCCACGTACTTCGCCAAAGAATCGCGGTAAGGTACGCTTGGATTAAGGAGAATAGAAATGATTTTTCTATTCTTACTTTATGTAAATTCATGAAAGTGTCCCGTAGCGGCTATTATGAATGGTTAATCAGGCCAATAAGCAATAGAGATAAGAAGAATCAGGAATTAACGATGGCAATTAAGGAGATTTTTAATCAAGGCCGTCATGTTTATGGAGTTCGCAGAATTTCCAAGAAATTAGCTCAGAATGATATTATTATTAGTCATCGTCGAATTGGGAAATTAATGAAATCAGCTGGTCTTTATTGCAAAACTAAGCGTCGATTCAAAGTTACTACTAATTCACAGCATAATAAACCAGTATCACCAAATTTATTAGAAAGACAATTCAATGTTATTCGTCCAGATAAATTCTGGGTTGGAGATATAACCTACATTCCGACTAAGAATGGCTGGTCTATGGCTGATAACATGAGAACTAAACTTATCAATGATGCTCTAACGATGTCTATTTGGAAGAGAAAGCCACAAAAGGGTTTGATTTGGCATTCTGACCGAGGAAGTCAATATGCTTCTGACAGTCACCGATCTATTCTAAAAGACCATGGAATCATTCAAAGCATGAGTAAAAAAGGTGATTGTTGGGATAATGCAGTTGCTGAATCATTTTTCCACACTCTAAAAACAGAATTAACTAATCACTGCCAATTTAACAATCAAAAGGAGGCTAAAAATGTAATATTTGAATATATTGAAGTTTTTTATAATCAAACTCGAATTCACTCTGCTAATAATTATCTAGCGCCAGTTGACTTTGAAGAAAAAAATAGAAAATCTTTAAAATATACCTAATTTAGTGTCCGGGAAAGTGTTGACACATCACT
>Ga0209711_10000798_pt1 | contig 32365 bp, 32 predicted proteins | sample ArcticOcean_MG_C_7_FD_187441 | JGI IMG/M metagenome (GOLD analysis project Ga0209711, IMG submission 187441) | Marine microbial communities from western Arctic Ocean - ArcticOcean_MG_CB11_88 (SPAdes) (version 2) | ecosystem: Environmental > Aquatic > Marine > Oceanic | place: Arctic Ocean...
TGTGGTCCCGTTTCCATAGTGAGCATGCCGGTCAACAACTCCTCTTTCAACAATTTGTCTGATAACGTTAGTTTTTTATCGTTTTTTTTCAAACGATCGACAATCAGCTTCACGATAGCTCGATTTATGTATAAGACTTCGTATTGAGGCGCAACCTTACGACGTCTTATAAAAGCGTTTATCGCGTTATTAAAGTTTGAATCTTCTCCAAAATCAATTTTCTTCTCCTTCATTAGAAAGTTGAGACGACCGAATTTTCTTTCGGTTTCAACCTTTACGTCATTCACTCTAATTTCTTCAAATTTTTTGACTGGAAGCTCAACATTAATTGCGGTCATTAACTCTATTATAGGTTGGGTGGTATCTTCGGCATCGCCTGCCCCGAAGATTACGACCGACATGATGAGAAGTATTTAACCCCCAGAGTTGGTTAAATACTTTTTGGGGGTTGGTTAAATACTTCGCGTTTCGTTTTCGTACGTCGGAAAAGGTTCGGTCATCGGGCGTTCCCTTCACGTCGAATCCGAACGCGGGTGTCGGCCGAAGTTTGAAATAGAAGACCTAGCATCATGAAATGGCTTGTTCACTAACTACTATAGATATAAAAACACACCCATATCTATACCTATTTTTTTCTGCAGTTTTACAAATGCCAAAACCTCGACGACTGATTTTTTTGACGGACGCTGTGGGGTCTTGCTTCGGTACCAAACTCACAAAAATTCTCAACCTTCATATCCGAAACCCAAGTTCCCTTGGAAAAAATGACTATAGATCGGTACACTTTTTTATATCTATAGTCGGCGGTTATGTCATATTTTCCCCACATCACATAACCGTCGGCTACACATTGAAAGGCACTGAAGGATGTGCATGCATCGCACAACCATCAAGGGATACGTAAGGGACAATAGTATTTCTCCTACCGTTCATCGAGTCAAAAATCGCATTAGTGTAGTAACTGCACATGTTCCCAATAAGAACGTGCCCGTAAGACAATAATTCCAATCCTAGGAGCGCCGCTTTCACCTCTGACTTTTCAGTTTCACAATGGGGGGTGTTAAGAAGAAGTGGGCGACCACCAAGGCGGCGAAAAATGCCAAGGCTGGTAAAGCGGCGGCGCCGCGCCTTTACGCGGTGGCGGTGGCGGCGGCGTATCTCGCCCAGGCGAGTGGTCGTCCCAGGGAAGCCTCTCCTTCTCTCCAAGCCAATGAAGAAGCCTCTCCGACCACGCCAGCCGACGACGACGCGTACGTCTCGGCGGAGGAGGCCGATGAGGAGGAGGAAGCCGATGAGGAGGAGGAGGATGTACCACGTGTGACGATGGGGGTAAACGACGGGGTTATCATTCGACCTCCCTCACGGGCGACAGCGGCGGCGGACTTCGATCATACGAAGAGGGTCAACTATGTACCAAGTCAGCTTTACGTCATCTCAAATGACGGCATGAAGTCCGAAGAGCTGACACAGGAGGGACGTTTGGTTCTTAATTACTTGCGGCGGACTTCGAGATCGCCAAAAAATGCCTTCGTTAGAGAGTGGACCGTAGACGATGGCGACGATGACAACTGATGACCAAATATGTAAACATTTAGTGACCTTATTTAAAGAAGAATAGGGAGCTTTCGTCAATGCCGCCCGCTAGTACTTATCACCGTGAAACTAGACTTGTTGGAAGAGACGACAGGGTTTTATTTCTGCTGTTTCAATATGTTTCTGTCTATAGCACATCAATTCGCGAACATGATCGTGGCGTCAATTGTCAGTGTCGCTGCCGTGTATGATTTGCATGAACTGTTAGTTCCTTTTCTCGGTGTTTGGTGCGTAATTGATTGTGCGCCGATATACGCGTCCAGTTCTCCTGATGCTAAAAGAGACTCACTCTTGATTCATCACGCGCTTACCGCATGGTGTTGCGTGTTGTTCTGGTTCGAAGGGACCAAATACGACCCGAAGGGTACGACTCCTCGTCGAATGTGCTTCTTTGAAGTCAGTACCGTGTTTGTGTGTTTGTATAACGTGTTTCCAACACGAACGTTGTTCATCCTCAGAAACGTGGTTTTTGCCTTTGTCAGAAGTATCATTTCCGTATGGATCATCGTCGGAATTGTGAACGAACCTTCTCAGAGAACACGTCACGTCGCTCCTCAGGTTGCGCTCGTGGCTTTATCCGTCGCTTGGATGGGAGGGAAGACTGTCGTTGGAAGAAACGCATCACTCGTATGTTACCTCACCGCTTTTCTTTCTGCTGTTTTAAAATTGAACAGCGGGGGACATGCGACATTCAGTGTATTGGGAGCTATGGCGAGTTACGCGTTTTATGAGAAAAACATAGCTTTCTTTGATCGACAAATCATCACGAGTCACGTGATGTTCGTCGCGTGTTCTTCCTTCATTGGCGAGAGTATGAGAAGTATTATTTTTTGTCTGGCTTCTTCTGCAGTTCTTCACGGCTGGCTAAAAGAAAAAGCAAGCAGAAACGTCAATAACTTTCTCGTTCCGAGTTTGCTCTTCATGATCGAGCGCGAGAAAATGTCTCCCGAACTCGTGGTCGGATTCGTCATAATGGCGATGTATTTAAGGACGGGAGGCCCAAAAAACCTTACTTATGGCCACAGAGTCATGTGGCATTGTGCTTGTACCTGTGTAATAGCCGAATGCATGCTTTCTCTACCTGCTGAGGAAAGTGAGACATTTGGACTCTAAATGTAGCGATTAGGATTTTATTTATGTATTCTTTACACCCACACGGTGACGCAGCAAAGAGTTCCTTCTACGACGGGGGGATTTTTTATTAATGTTATGGTTCCCTACATATTATACTGGCCTTCATAACAATATTTAAAGAAGAATAGGGAGCTTTCGTCAATGCCGCCCGCTAGTACTTATCACCGTGAAACTAGACTTGTTGGAAGAGACGACGCTGCGCCCTGGACGAGATATGATTACGTATCAAAAAACTATCGCTCTAGCAAAGTATATACCACCCACACCAGATGTTTAGCTTCACTATTTGAGTGGCATACCGAAACGCTGAACGCTTGGACTATGGCCGTAGGAGCCCTCGTCGCACTCTGTTGTCTTTCATACGCTCTTTCTGAGCAGATTTTACAGCCTTCGGATCAAATGATTTTCACCCTGTTCTTTCTCTCTGTAACACTTCACACGCCTCTTTCTGCAGGCTATCATGTGTTTATGCCAATTTCAGCAGTTACTGATCTGTACTGGAGAAGGCTCGACACTGGCGGTGTTTTATTTGTATCCGTGCTGCTTTCTTTCACCTTGAGTTACTACGTGTTTCCTTTGAATGTGGCGCTTGCTCTTACGTCTGTATCTTTTCTTTTTTTCCTCTTTGGCTTGCTTGAGCTTCGCACTTGGAAGCCCCGCGAACCAGCACCACGAGGTTATCTTAGTACGCTCGTCTCGGGTGGAGTGGTTGTGTATCTTTCACCTATGGTATGGCAGACTGTTGTTGACATTGCAAACGCAAGGCTCACAGTGCCACTCCTGTCTTTCGGCGCTTTTGTTTCCCTTGGCACTGGAGTGACGATGTTTGCCCTGGCAATTCCCCAACGATGGTACCCAGACGAGCTTAGCACAATCGGTACAGCCCATCACTACATGCATCTTACTTTGATAAGCGCAAACGTATGCGAGTTCATCTTCATTCTTCATATGCACGGTCGCGTTCAGGTATAGTAGATAATTATTACACTTATCTCGAACAGCCTGTAAACGTATACTCCTCAAATAGACCTAGACCACCACGTGCGGTACGTCCGCTATCGGGGGATGGGGCACTCGAGGACCCACCCAAACGCGCGACGATCCTACGGCGCACTTCACGACACGTGTGTGGAAAAACGGGGTAGTAGCTCGCCGAACAATCTTTACAGTCGACCGTCCCGTCTCTGCGCATTTTCGTCACGCGTTTTGTCTCCTCCTCCACACCCACACGCTTTTCAAACACCCTCCTACACAGCATCGCTTCACCCCTCTCTCTCTCCCGCCTCACAATCGCCTCGTTCTGTGTTTTTCGCGCGTGACATCCAGCACACATTGCCGTCGCGTTTCTCGGAGAGTCCGCACCCCCCGCCCACAACGGAACGGTGTGGTCGACCTGGTACGTACTCTCCAACACGTCGCCACATCCGCTGCAAATCCATCGTTGCGAGGCGGCGACTTGTTTTTTTGTCGCTTCGGTGAAGGAACGCTTCATGTCTCGAACCAAGAAGAATCCTCATGTTTTATACCAAAACGAAGCGAAACGACATACATTGCGCTAATGGGTCTCACCAGTCTACCGGAAGAAATTGTAGAGCACATAGTGTCAATGTGTGACGATGCCTCCCGCGAGACGTTAAGGTTGACGTGTAGGCAACTCCAACGAACGGTAGATAACACCTCACCACAAGCCGTGAGACTTAATATGAGCGTCTTCATGATTTCAGTCCAGCTATTGATATGGGCCGTGGAGGGCGGCCTTCCTCTCACCGCTTCGACTTTCGTGGTAGCCTCTAAGTCTGCACCACTCAAAGTTTTGAAAGAGCTCAAGAATCGCGGCTGCCCTCACGACTCTCGAGTTTGTTACCATCTGGCCCAGAGAGTTGACACTGAAGCCATTCGGTGGGCGAGGAACAATGGCTTTGGGTGGAACTATCTCGTCTGTGCAACTGCTTCAGATAACGTATTACTCTGGTTGTCGAGGATCGACTGTGCGTGTCGTGGAACGTACCACCCTAGGAGGAATAAAAAAAGATCACAGAGGTGCTTGCAATAATTAATATATAAATAAAATCACATTTTGTAAAAGAACTTCACTTCTTTTGCGCTAGCTATCACAAAACAAATCAAATTCTATGACAGCAGAAATAGGCGGTGCAAAGTCGGTTGGGAAGAGAAAGAGACATCCGCCCGTGCGGTTTCGGGATTTTTCAGCAACGACAACGACTACTCTGGAACGCGCCCTGTCGGAATCGGAGGAAAAACTCAAAAGAGCCCAAGCCTTGCTCTCGATATCCGAATCTCTAAGAGCTGAAGCTGAAATCGAGATATCGAGGTCCAGGCGCTTTAGTGCAGAATGGCGATCTTTATATTTCGACCACTCTGTCGTGAACTGTGAACGGTACAACACTCTTCTCGGTTGCTTCCATGCGCAGGGTATCGCGTTCGAGAGTTTTTTGAAAGGGATAGACGAACGGAGGCCGGTATCCTCGCAGCGTTGACTAATCTTGGCGTCTGACGGAAAGGTACAGACACTTAAGTGGAGTCGCGACGTACATGTCAAAAAGTGTGCCCTCCAACGGGCGTCGCACGTGACGCTCGAGCGAGACGAGCGCTTCGTGTAAGACCGGCATTGATTGTGGGGAGAAGTATTTGCTTATATTACATATATACTCGATCTTTAGTTATTTTTTGCCGGTCTCTCCTTGTCTATACGAACGCTCCCCGTCGGCACGGTGCACAATGTGAACTCATCCACATTAATGTGCATGTTGGACTCACAACATCTTTGGTACAATATCCTATTATCTGACACCAACTTCTGATTGTGCAGGGTCAGATGTCTATTTTGATTCATCAACAAATTAATCCGCGCTTCTTGTCCTTTGATTTCTGCTCTTAACTCGTCGATGTTTTCTTTTTTTCTTTCTCTACTCAGTTTGGCGCTCCTCCTGTTTTGAAGCAGACGAATTTGCTTCCGATTCTCTTGTTGTGAGTTTTTTTCTGCGCACGCATCCACGGTGGTGCTCGTATTGGGGTGCGAATCCGGTTGCTGGTCTGGTAGTTGAAAATCTGAAATACATTCACACCAGAAATCGTCTAAGTTCCCCACATATTCCATGGTTATAGATTTTCCACACAACGAGATCCGTAGTTTTTTAACATCCGCGCGTATATTGTGACTATATTAGGTGTTTAGCCTAGACGGTCCAGATCTACCTTACCATGTGGGGTTGTTTTAAACCGCAAAACGAAAAAAACATAAAGGAGTTTAACGGTCGGTACTCTCCATCCAGCGAGCTGTTGGAAGAACGAATCGGACAGCTAGAAAGAGATTCGGTAAAGACTCGCCAGCATTTGGACTACCTGGATAAAAAAGTAACGGCGCTCCACCAACGCACACCATCGCCAGTAACTCAAAAGGTCGAACAGACAAGTGCTTTTTTACAATCTAACCCACTTTACAAGCAACTAATGCTTGAATACACTACGAATATGGATCATGCGTCCAATATCATGCTAAGAAAGGCGTTTGATTTAAACGCAAACCGAGAAACGCAAACCGAGAGGGGAGGGTCGTGTCGAGGTGGTGGTCGTTTTGATCGACCGCCCCTCCCCGATACAACCATGCAGCGCACAAGTTCTACAGGTACCATGGTGTCAAAAGTAGAAAGGAAGTTCCGACGTTTGGACCCCCCATTCGGCTCATAAGGAGGGTCCGAAGGTATATATGAAAGGTCATTTGTTCAACTGCAAAGAAGAGACGTCGGTGGATTATCCCCTGACTCGCGAGAGTGATGAGTTGCCTACACGAGATTAACGAGACTGTGTGTAGAGACAAAACCGCATTACAACTACCCTACACAGAAAGAGTAAAATCAGAGGCTTCGGTTCTGCAAGGTTTGCACTAGAAAAGACCTCTACGAACTGTTTCGGGGTTTCCCGACCGCCGACGAAAGCGTGCGCGTCGAAGGTGGTGGTCGAGCTCTCGTGTTCGCCCGCGACGCCCTCGTGACGGTCAGATAAAACCGATAAATAGTTTCTGGTACGATGAATATATACAATTAAAAACAAAAGTCACGTGCGTCTCGCGTCTCTTCGTCACAATTTCTCGCGCGAAAAACGTCTGGAATTAAAAAAAAATGTCCACCGTTCAACCCGGCGTCCAACCCGGGGCCGGCGTGCACGTCTCGTCGAGGACCATCGGACTCGAGCAGTACTATACGAACGTGGTGTGTTTTTAATGACTTTTTTAATTAGTTTTGGAGTTATCAACTTGCCGCAGAGCGCTCTTGTATGCGGCGCACGTTTCGCATGTAAAACAAAACGACATCAAAAGCCATTTCATGCACCAATTGTCTTGTGGTTCCGATTCGTATACGTTCAAACACTGTGTCGCCACCGCGCCGTTGATCAATGCTCCGATGTATCCAAAACACCCAGTGAGCGCGCAAGACGACACGCAGATGCCGCAACACGGGCCATTGCAGCCGCCGTCACATGGGTCGACACTTTTCATAAACCCGTTATTCTGCATCTCACGCGTCGACCCCACTAAACAACAAGGCGCCAGATACCCCACGCAGCATATTTGACAGTCTTTATCGTCGGAAGTCAGTGGGCAGCACACGTCGAACGTACTGACGCGGTTATCCTTGCTTATGAGCGGGGCGGCATCGATACTCGTGAAAGATTGCTGTTTGACAGGCGGATCGTAAGACATGTTTCGTTGAGAAATAATACCCGCATCATATATTATTATATAGTACACGCCCCCAGAAAACAACTTGCCGATATCAAGTTGTGATGTCAATAAGAGTCAGAATTGCGCAACTTAAACGATTCAAGAAACCATGTGTAGTGCATCAATGAAGCGACTACCACGCATACGTGCATGATGTTGTGCGAGCTACCGCACTTGTCACACTTTCCCGGGATATATTTTTCTGGAGCTTGCATAGCAAACAAGACAGAGCCAACCAGATAAACGACGCATCCGTACATTAACGGATATCCAAAAAACTTCATTTCGCGGCTCGATGCTCCGTACTTTAGCATACCATGCGTTATCACTATCGGAATCACAGATCCAAGACCCCAGAAAACAACTTGCCGGATCCAACGATATTTGGGTTGTTGCATGTAAGTGGGGAACAGGGCACAACCGCAAGCGAACGCTACAGCCACCAGACAACACCCGTACGTCACATAAGTGTTTGCGTCATCGTAGAAGAGAAAACGAATAAACGGATAGTAAGACCCCCATATCATGAACACTATACCCATGTAATCAACCTTTGCACACGTGAGGGCGTTTGTTTCTGACATGGGCCAAAAGACGTGGTAGATGACGCTGCAAGAATACATTAAGACTCCCCCAACCAAGTAAATAGAGAAGGCTGATATATCTAAGCCAGTCTTAGTATCGTCTTCGCTCTCTTCTTTGATCAGTGATATTGTGTAAGGTAGCAAACCAAGAAACAGGATAGCTCCGAATAGGTGTGACCAGATGTTGAAAGCATCATTATGGATAGAAAATACGCTCTTCAAACACTCGATCGGTCGCAGGCCGGGCGGGCGGTATCCTGACAAGATGTACCTGTTATCCTTGAAATATTCGGGGCATTGTTCGATGTTCAACAGCGAACGTCTCCTTGCCGGACGTCCCTTTTCTTCAAGGATATTTTGGCAAAGATTGTCTTCGCCTGCGTTCATAGTTTATGACCCACCTCCCGTACTATCTATATATCTATAAATAAGAATTTTCGCAAATGGCGAAGCGTACTGACGTGTCCAAACTCAAAATTGGTGATAAGTTTTACCGGGTTGTCCACTACGAGGTTACCGGAATAGAGGGCGACAGCGTTCACACGAAATCGGATACTGCTGGACGTAGCACGATATCAAAGGGTCTCGTTGAAAACAGTGGCTACACCACCAACCAGTACGTCGAGAAGAAAAAGGTAACGCGTACTCAACTCGCGCAGAAGATCGAGACCCTCGGGCATGCCGCGTTTAAGGTAATCTTCAAAAAGCAAGTGGGCGTAAACGACGTTGCCGACGGACTCAGTGGCGCTGATGTCACTACGCAAGCGAAACGTCGCAAGGTTGTAAAAGCCCTCATGGAAGGCGAGGAACGCGTCATACACGCCCGACTTCACCGCACTGAAGATTTTGACGCGGCAATGGAACTTGGACGCTACAGGGTTATCGATCTAGACGAATTATTCAAGCACGGAGACGAAAAACGCGCTTTCCGTCTCATCGACACCCGTACCATAACCGAACTCATAGTTGATAACGAGCTTTATTACATTTAGTGTTGCAATATCTATGGGTCATACATAGGTTCCGTTTGTCACGTTGGTAACTGTCGCGTTCACGACTGTCGCGTTCATGACTGTCGCGTTCATGCTTGTCACGTTATAAAATAGCGTCGCTGCCGGACTCGTGTCACATGACGGGGAAATGACGAAATCTAGTTGTATTTGTGTCTCGCGAATCCAAACCACCCATATCAAAAGCGCCCCGAGCGCCCATTTCGATGTGGCTGAGAGGATGCAATATGCACCTTCGATGTAGACGTAGTCGTAAATATGCCTCTCGTGCCTCTTCACCACGTCGACCGCGAGTACGATGGCAAAACACGAGAAGAGGCCTGTCATGACAAAGAATGTCGTCCAGATGGCGGTGGTCATGCCCGCCGGTGGTTTTGCCCGACTACTCGTGACGCTCTCGGTAAACGCGACACCGACGACGGACCAATACGCTAGGAAGAAAGCGGACCCCACGATGATCGGGAAGAAACGGATTTTTTTGTCTGAAAGGTTCGTGATGTTCGAGAAGATCTCCTGCATGTATCCAAAGGCTTGCAACCCCGATGTGCATATTGCCAGCACGGACAGGAGGTAGACGTCGACCACGCCGAAGATAATGGCGATGACGATCGTCATGAGCGGCGCGGAGAGGCCGTACTCCGCCCACCGAAGCCAGTTCCGTTGTTTTTTCAGTTCTTCGATATACATCTCTCTCACCCCCGGCACACCGCAGACAACGAAGAACTGCCACGCGAAACTAAGGCCATGGAACGCGGCGACCAATCCCATGAGTGATATGCGCCCGGGGACCTCGCCGAACACGGGCGTGATGAAACAGTTCCTGTCGTCGCATCCCCCCCTTGTCGGATCCCGTTGTCGCCAGTCGGCGTACGATGTGACCACCGGTACAGACCAGTCCTCGTCGACGGCGATCAAAACGATGGCCGTCACGACCCCCCCGAAGTGGAGGACACAAGTCGCGATGTGAACGTGGAACAGGGAGGCGCAACCACCAAAGAAGTGCGGTCTGAAGAGCAGATACCTCTCATCATTGAACGTATGAACGATGGCGCCATTTTCCGACCCTCCCGCTCCCAATAGCTTGTACTTGTTTCCTCTGATCATTTTTTTATAAGCGCTATGTTTGAATGTTATATATACTCACTTGCCATTTCAAAAATTATTTGTTTGATGCCGACGGGGGTCGAACCCCGCGAGCACATAGTGCAACAGTTCACAACAGTGCGGCGAGCTTTTTGAGCGCCTCCTCCATCTCTGGGGTTTCGCTGTTCAGCCCGTACAGCGGTATGGTGACCATCGCTGGCACAATAACCCATGGAGTTTCCTCTCCGTTTGTGGTGGCAAGGCGTTCGGTAGATGCGTACACCGAACCCCACACTGCTCTTGGACTAGCCACCCACGAACCCGAGCCCAGTTCAGTGGGGGCAAAAATCCCGGACACTTCGGCGTTGTACATGTGAGCCATCATACTGTCGTCGGTACATTCGGACTCGCAAGTAGTCACCACCGCCATGTTGTGCGCGTTGCGGAACAAAAAGCATCTCCCGTCATTCGCAACCCACACGGGTGCGTCGTTGACCCAGCGGTCAGTGATGACCCAGATCAAGTTACTGAAGTCTTGGTTGAGGAAGTGTGTGGAGCTCCCCATCTCGAACACGAGCACACCCGCCTGTGCCACCGCCGTCTGCAACGCGAGCTTCGTGCCGATTTGACACGCGCGCTCGAGGATTTTCTGGGCTATGGCTTCTTCCGCGTGATAGGGACCGACGGGTCTTAAGCCGTAAAACTCCATCTCCACCCGAAGCTCGTTTCTGTGCCGTTCCTCCACCACCTCCAAGCTCAGCTTGGTCGTGCCAGCTTGGCGGAAAACGTTCAGTATGTGGCGGAAGTGGGTCCCGTCACGGTCGATGAAGTAAGTGCCATCGATGTTGGGAGTCAGCTCGTAGCGACCGCTGAACATGGACTCAAGATATGTGTTCGGTATTGAGGTGAGGGTTTGGCGAGAGGTGGTGAACCTGTGCCCTCCGACGTCGAGGACTATCATGTTGTTCTGAAAGGTATGGGTTTTCTCCATGGCGGCCTTCTCGAGATTGACTTCAGACTCACTGTCGTCGCCATTGGTGTCGTCGCGCGAACGCTTCATATTGTCGGCGACCGAGTCGGGCGGGAGTTGTGTCATTTGTCACGCACACCGAGAAGTGTTTTTTCTTTTAACGCTTTTTTTTATTTATAAAAAAATATACGGTGGTATCGACAGATATACAGAAAGTAAAACTAAGTCAGCTTCTTAGCAAAAGATGGGCTTCACAATCCTCGGCACAATGCCGCACGAACAGTCCGATGTTAAGAAGAGGGAAAGGAAGAGTACGATTTATGACATGAATGCGTATTCCCTTTTCCGGCGCGCCGAGCTCGCCGAGCATGTCACAAAGGGCTTGGTGGCAGGGGATGCGACACTCGCCTTTGAGATGCACTTGCTCTCGGGTGTTGAGTCGACAGGAGTCAACAAGACGGGGACGCTTTTTTTTACCAGCGAAGATAAGCGACACGGCGTAGCCGTGTTGTTCATGCCTCCACGGCAGGAGTTGACGGTGGCGGAGGGTCACGTCTCCATGAAGAAGAACCCGTGGGAGAATGAAGAGATGGCCGAGGACGCGTTCGAAACATACGGCATCCTCGACACACAGTCTTCCAGACCGAGCATTTCGAGGGTTCAGAACGTCTTTACGCAGAGTAAAGAAGGGCTCTTTGAGAACGACAAGTTGGGGGGAGGAGAAAACGCACCGGTATCAAAAAAACAAAAGCAAAAGAAGAAAAAACGCATTCACAATGATCTCGAGGAGTGGCGGCAGAAACGTGCAAAAGGCTTACCCGGCACTACTGCTTCGACACCGGCTCACGGTACGTCTGCGACGAGACCCCAGACACCGTCATCCCAAATGGTCTCCGACTCTGGAGTCGCATCCAACCTGGAGCGAACTACCAGTTTTTCTTCGACATTCATGTCACCGTCACCGCACGGAAAAGTCGTCTCGTTCCAACAACGTCAGATTCAGTTTCAGGGGTCTCAACTCACACTGTCCATATCACATGTTCGCGACGAACTGCACCTGGACATCTCACCACGAGATGACGGTCAGCAGCTTGCGAGAGACGTCGTCGAGTATCCCTACGCGCACGATCCGATCGAACTGTATAAGGCGCGAGGAAACACAATGAAGCGGTCAGTGTACGGGAACATCTATAAAAAAGATTGGGTGTTGAAATGTGGAAGGAGTGTCGAGGTGAAGACCTTCAGGCAAATCAGGGAGGAAGACGTGCGTCACCTCGAACGCCTCGTGAGCGAACACGAGTGGCGAGGGTTTAGTAAACGCATTCTTCTTAAATACTAAAGTGTGCATAATCTACATATGGCGCTCTCTGCGTTCGTCGTCGGGGTTATCCCTCTCGTGTGCGTCGCGGGATATCTCGCGTTCACTATCGCCTCACGGTCGACCTCTTTGATTCCGTTTTCGCTGGGGCTGGAGCCCACCGAACGCCTGCTGATGAAAGACCTTCAGCAGCTGGCGAAGATTACGGACGTGGACAACTTTGCACAGTTCGACTACAATCTTGAGGACGTTGAAAGGCACTACTCTGCCACCACCTTCAGAGACTACAGGTTGCTGGAGTTCCTCACGGGTTGCAACGCGATGCATACCGACCTAGTTCCTGCGCAAAAGTTGCCGTTTGCGGCCAAACACCTGAAGCAACTTATGTACGTCATGATGAACATGCCCCATAACCGCCCCATGAGAACGGCTAGCGGCAACGTGTTGGAAGTCGGCTTCGGAAAGGGCTCGAACTCGATCTTTTTACGGGCACTCAAGCCCTCGGGGGTCAGGTTCTTCGGCGTAGATGTCTTACCGGCGCATGTGCAATACGCCAAGAAATACGCGGCGAATCTAGGATTCGTCGATAACGTCGAATTCCATCTCGGAGACGCGAGTAACATGCCTGCCGCGATAACGACGAACACGTACGACTTGATCTTCGGAATCGAGAGTTTTTGTTATCTGGACACGGACGATAGCGTGGAGGCCTTTCTCAACTTTGCTTCCAAGAGTTTAACTTCCGGGGGGAAGATCGTAATCGTGGATGGGTTTCGGGCTGACGATTTTGAGACGTTTTCTGCAGACGTGAGGAGGGCGATGGAGTTAGCGGAGAGTGGTTTCCGTATTCGTCGAATGGCGTCAAAGGCGACGTGGAAGAAGCTGTCCGAGCAACATGGCAGGTTTGTTGTGCGCGAAGACGTGGATCTGACGAGTGAGGCTTTCCCTTTTTGGAGGAAGTGGTGGAGGTTTGCCCATCTGCTCTTGCGGTTTGCTCCGTCTCTCGTGCGCAAGTATCTGGAGAAGGGGGGTGAGCGTACCGAGACGTTCGCAAACTTTGTGTCGGTGTGCATGACCTCCTATGCCATGGCGCTTGGGTCAGCCAAGTACGGCGTGCTCGTGCTCGAGAAGGTTTAGTTTAAAACTGCCAGAAAAAAATAGGTATAGATATGGGTGAGTTTTTATATCTATGGTAAGCGACCAACACTCGAGACGATCTTTACTAGGTCGACATACTGATGGTGCCCGTCTGGATATATTCCAGTGCCGTCGCACCATCCTCCCTGTTGATCTGCTGAGAGGCGATCTCTTTACGTTCAATCTTGAGTTGGCGGCGAGTCATCTTGTGATGTTTCGCCTCGATCGCCACGGCAGCTGAACCAAACGATCCGCCGCCAGGCATCATGCGCAAACCGCTCTGACCATAACGTTCAGCGAAACTCGTGAAGTCGTCGCGGATCACGAGCATGCGGCGTTCGGCTTGCTTGGAACTCATACCATCCCTCTGGATCTCGGACATCAAGGCCTGTTGTGCCATCTTCCGGAGACCGAGCTGGCTGCTCGTCATGTATTCCGGAACTGGAGTCGTCTGGGGGATGCCGTTATCCTGCTTGAAACGCTTCGTCGAGCAAGTGAAGCCCAAGGGGGCCTGATTGAGCATGTTCTGAATGTTTGGCGCATTCACATGCTGCTCTCTGCAGCTGTCGATCACGCGCCTGTTCGAGACCATCTGGATCGCGCGATTGGAGTTCCATTCCTGTGCCCACGGCAATCCACCCACCTCCTCGTGCTCCGCGTGGCGAGTGCCCTGAAGGGCGACGGCCAGGACGTCACCCTCGGCGGCGGCGCGGTCAACCCGCTCACAATTCTGCTCGATCACGGAGTAAAGCGCTCTGTCACCGGCTTCGACGCGCACTCCGGCCTCCATGAAGTGGTCGTGAATCCTCTTCGCGCGCGGGCCGCTGAGGTGCGCACACAGCCCCGCGACGGCCGCGATCCGAGCGCCCATAATCCTGCAAAAATATTAAACGAAAGTTTAGAAATAATTTTTGTGTATCCGGTACACGCGCATACATTACGACGTATGGATATCGTGACAAAAGACAATCGTGACAAAAGTGTTACGATTGGGAAAAAATGATAAAAACGTACTTATATTTTCCACCACTTTTGAATTTTCCGAATCCGGTATTTGCGCCTTCAGATATGACGTTATCTTTGATAAACCGATACAATTTCTGTTTCGCGGCTTCGGGACTAATATCTTCAATGACTTCGATGACGTCTTTCACGGAAAGAAGTCCGCTAGTCTCATCAAAGCGAACCGACCGCCCCATGAGCGTTGCTCCGACGTCCGTCTTGACGAAGTCGCATAGCGCCGAAAGGGAACCCGTTTCACTCATGTGTATAGAAAATCTTGGTTTTTGATAGGTAGAATAAGATGGAGAATAAGTTGGAATATTGTGAGGAATGTTTATATCGGTCACCGCTATAGATCTAAAAACCGCCACCGATCTATAGGTATTTTTTCTCGGCATTTGGGTTTGGAGGAACCTTTGGAAATGTAAAACTGCAAAAAAAATAGGTATAGATATGGGTGAGTTTTTATATCTATGGTACGCAGCCAACACTCGAGAAAATACACGGAGATAAGGGGAAGGAAGTCTGAGGCAAGGTTATATTAAAAAGAGAGAGCCTGCTATGGTTGGTAGCAGCCTCCGTCCGTGCCACCACTGGCACCTCAAATTCTGTTTTAAGAAAAGCGTCGAACGAGGGCAACGCGGTCCCTTTTGTTTAAGGAGACGGAGCCTTTCCATCCCTCTTGTCTTTTTGATCATCACGCTGTGTCGTTTGATAGTGCGCGGGGAAGTTTGCGGCGCGTTCGCGTCTCATTTTCTCGTACCAATCCTGCACGGCGGTATCGTACGTGGCTTTCCCGGAGGTGTAAATCTTCGGAACAGGACATTTTTTGCCTCCGCGTGCGCGTTCGCATGCTTTGATGTGAGGACCGCATCTTAGGCATACGGAATGCATCGGAAAAGAGAAAGACATAATTTCAAGCGGCAGCTGTTTTCTCCGTTGCGAAACAAATTTGGTGTGCGTGTTTTATGTGAAAAAAATCTTAAGCTCCCCATCCTTTTCATGTAAAATCACAAATTACCACGATCATAAAAAACGCAGAAAGTTTGAAACTCACGATGCAGTTCTTGTTCGACGAGCTAACCGACGAGCAGAAGCGCGCGTACACCAAACCCATGGTCGCATCGAAGAAGCGCAAGGAAAATGTGTTGGACGGGCTCCACACTTTCCAGCCCAGCGAGGAGGCCAAGAAACGTAAGTCCGAGGAGACGCGCACTCTTCCGATCATTCAGCAGCACGAGATGAACGATCAAACCAACGCCGAAACTACGAAGCTGGTGAATTTGTCGGTGACTTCGTATATCTTCAACCCATATCGACAGCGTTTACGAGGGGTTTCCAGACGATGACGACTACGACGACGATGGCGTTTTGGAAAATGATCAAAGAATCCTCAGCGGAAGAATCGTGGGAAGGATTGTGGTTAAAAAATAGTTTATTATTTATATAAGTTTCTGAAAGACCCTCATCACATACGCACCTCCGCGGCCATCTTCCAGTACTCATTTTTATATTGACAAACCATCTACATGTTCTTTTTCGCATTTGTCGTCGGGTTTATCTCCCTCGCGTACGTAGCAGGATATCTCGCGTTCATTGTCGTCCCGCACCACGACTCCAGTCGCTATGTAGCGGTGCAAGAAGTCCCACGACGGTGGTCTTCCGAAACGCTTGCGAAGCTCCGTCGACACCAACGCAGACAAGTTGCGCAGCTGCATGATGATTAATTGATCTATGCCGTTGCACTTCGAGCTCCTCGGAGCGTAGTCGAGTCCGCAAAGCGTGCCCAACAACAAGCCGTCGTACATGATAGGTACGCCGATGTAGAAGCGGATGTGGGGCGGTCCTGTGACGAGGGGGTTTTTCGCAAACATGCGGTCGGTGGTGGCGTCGTTGACTATTAACAACTGACCGTTTCGATGAGGCGAGAGGAGCGTCCACGCGCAAAACGAGTCGCTGCGGGGGGTGTGTGTGGCGGTGGTGAAGTTGTGCCGGAACATGAACCGCTGCCGCTCTGTTTCCACCAGCGATATCAGCACCGACGACACCCCGGTAAACTTTACGAACGCCTCCGCCACCGAGCGAAAAACCGGGTCAGACCCCATCTCCCCGCAGTTCTGAATGTTCAAACTTTGCAGCTTCGACAGACGTTCTACTTCGTTGTCTGGCTCGGGGGCACCGATGTACTGGTCGAGCTCGGACGGGGTGGTGCGATATCCGGCGGCTCGTATGTCATCGACGGTGAGTGGGGAAAGCGGTTGGAAACCTACCGCCTTTTCTTCGTCACCCTCGTAGCATACCAGGCATTTTTTGGAGGAACTGTCTTTGACGTAGGGCTGATGAATGTCGATGAGCTTCAACACCGTGTTGTCCACTAACCGGTTCAAATCGCGCAGAAACATCGACCGCAGGTCAGCCAGAGTGTCGTCGTCGGCAAGGATGGACAGCGTACTTTCCACCATCTGCACCAACTCCGACTCGGCCATCTTGGTATCGGTTATTTTTTTTGTGCCGAGCCGTGAATTGTGATTCACCCGGGGGGCCTTCCTCCGATACGTATAGATCGAAAAAAAGTTCAATATCTATACCTATTTTTTTCGAGGGATCCGTGCGACCATGAGAAATGTAAAACTGAAAAAAAAATAGGTATAGATATTGGACTTTTTTTATATCTATACCGCAGCACAAGCTACCCTAGATATAAAAATTCGTCTTTATCTATACCCATTTTTTTTCGACCAAGTTGAAGTCCGGTTCGACGCGAAAATGAGATCGCCGATGTCTTTGACAAAATATTATTTATTGAAGAAAGAATTGACCGCGGTTATAGATGGATCAGACTACAGAGAATATGTCTATCGCACCCAACTACGAGTGTATGGCGGGTTTAGTTCCTTTCATCGTCGTTTTTCTACGAAACGGATCATGGATCGCTCTGTCCGTCGCGCTTAACGGCCTAGCCTTTCACTACACGCTCAACGAGAAATTGAAATGGTTCGATATCTTATGGAACGTCGCGTTTGCAACATTCGTTAATTTTGTCGCGCAAGACTTTATCGTGTCCGCTTTGACTATGACCGCATCCGTAGTATTTGTTTGTAACTCGCTATGGCCAGGATCACACAGGAACAAGATTCATGTCGTCGGTGTGCAACTTGTCTTGTGCCTTGCTTTGTTGCGATCAGGACTCTAATGAAGCGGAGCATTTATTTTATTTTTTTGAGGGTTATGGGATCAAAACGGAAAGTTTCTCAAAAACTTCTGGGGCTTCGTCGACATTATTTCCTACACCGACAAGCAAAAGTTCGCAACCCACCCATGAACTTTCTGACGGACATATTCTCAGAGTGTCATCAACCACATGACGGACGACTGATAAATACAGAGACGATCGCTTCAGTCGTGTTCCTCAACGAGTCAGATGCCGCGAGAGTGTTCGGTATGGGAACCACACGCTTCAAGGTCAATTGTAGGCGCATCGGCATTACGTTCTGGCCCCACAGAAGACTCACTGCTCTGAAGAACTTGTACAATGCTCTGAAGAAGGATGAGCTTGATCATACCGCCGGGATGAATGAGATCGAGAGCTTTGTCAGAATGATCAAGAAAGATCTCTCGCTCGCGACCGCACCGTGGCCTAAGAACATCCTGAGCATTCGAAGGAAAATCTACAAAAAACGCCACAAACAAATAGTGTCTGATCGAGTTACCATCGAGGCCGACAAGAAGAAGGGGATGGAGGGCGATGAGGACATTCGTGATGTGTGCTTAGACGACTACTTACTACATCACGATTACACCCTGACGTACGATTTATTCTCGCAGCTTTAGGCGTTTGGAACCAACACGATTCTTTTGAACCTTTCAAATTTTCCGAATTTTTGTTTAGGTCAAAATGGCAAAAAAAGCTAGAGTCGCAATTTAATATACAAAAGAGGGGTGGGTCCCAAACTTAAAGTTCTACACCTCATGATCCGGCAATCCGGGAGGAGTAGGAAGGCGCCCAAAAGGCACGGGGATACGGATGAGGACAGGGCTCAGGAGGAACAAAGACAGCAGGTCAAAACACTCATAAAAAAGTGCGATGCGTCAGATGAAGAACTGTTAACATTGAAGGACAAACTGGTGAGGTGTCAAAAAGTGTTGAGCTCGTACGAAAACTTGAAAACTGAATACGAGACGGTACTGACACGCGCGGAATTAAACGCGGCGCGCGCCACCGTAGAGGCAGAGGATTTGAGGACGGAGGTGGCTTTTTTAAAAAAAATCCTGAAAGACGCCTCATCGACGTTCACTTGAAAATTTTCGGAAGAAGAAATAAACATTTTGGACTGAAAAAAAATCATTTCCGAACGCACCATCGGCATGTCCGGAGAGGCAATAAGCGACATGAGTGACGACGAGAGTGACGTGTCGATCGAGAGCGGCGAGTCGAGTGAGAGCGACGAGTCGAGCGAGAGCGGCGAGTCGAGCGAGGACCCCGTGATGATGGGCGCTTCCGGGCCGCTGACTATTCCACCGTTCGTCGGAACATCTTTTGTTGTGAGCGAAAAAGCGGTGTCCGCGTTTCACGAGGCCGCCTTCAGTCAACTTGCCGATCTTTTGAGTCCCGGGGTGTGTCCTAGCTTCTCTAAAAGAGGGTATATCGTCCTTTCCGTCGACGAAGCGGGTGTGATCGGGATCCGCGACTACCGCTGGATGAGCATCGGGAAGCACGCACACGGCAGTGGCGAAATAATGTACTCAGTGGAGTTGGTGAGCGATGGAGGGGGGTCGAAGCTCCACAAATACGGGTGTCGAACGGCCAGTGTTGCAACAGAGTGGTCTGGCGGTTTCCCGGTGTACTGGGTCCTGTCCGAGAGTAGTCGCTTCCTTCCGACTTCAGAGCTGAGCTTCATGGTGAATCATGATTTTGCGGTGTATGACCTTCCAGACAAATACACTGGGATGTTGATGCGCAACACGAGACTGGAGTGTGAAGCCTTTTCGTGCGAGGTGATGCATCTGGATGGCGCAAACCGTGCGTCGCTTTACCCCCCCAAACCAACGCGCTCACTGCGACGACCGACGGACATTGGTTTCAACTTGACGGTCGAGACGGTGGACCTGCTATCGGCGAGACGTTTCGTTCGAGGCGTGATGGAGACGTACGCGTCGTCCGCGGATCTGAAGGACAAAACGTGGGAAGATCCGCTTCAGGCCGGGAAGTGGAACGAGACGCGGGGAAAGTTAGTATGGTTGCTCCTGACGCTCGACCAGGACGATCTTTTGTCGTGTGTTTCAAAAGAGTGGTGGCAGAAGGCGTCGTCGTGCAGCTCGCCCGAAGACTACGTTTTCGAGTCGCCGGACATGCCGGGGTTTCAGCTCATCTCGTTACTTCTCAACGCTCCTTGGTTCTTAACGGCGAACACTCTCGACACTTTACGAGGAACGTGCGTGCCGTTCGGCGCAACGTCAGGTGGGTCAAACGCGTGGTGGGACTGTTCTATGAGCAAATGGAAGACTCGCCTTGGTCTCAGAGCGTTTCAAGGTGTCCATGTGTTGAATAAAGTTCACGAGTGTGACAGGACCTGCGACCTGAAGCGACTCCTCCGAGATGCCCACCCCCCGACGCACCGCCACCACGTCGACGACGAGCACACGGAGTTCGGAGAGTGTTCCGTTATGGAGTGCCAGGTGTGCGGTAAACGAGTGGAGGACCATCGGGTGGTGTTAGACGACGGTGGTGGTCAGTATCACCAAGGTGTGAATTGCAAGGAGTGTGGATCGGAGATGTTGAAGTACGTCGGGATGTGCGGTAAGGTGAAGTGCAAGTACCCGAAGTGCCCGCTCAAGGGTGTCGATGTCAAGTGTACGTGTTCGATGATCGATCTGCCCGAGAGACAAAGGGAGGACACCATCGATGTCGTGTCCGCCGTCATATCCGACCTAGACGAGGTCGCGTCTCGGGTGAGGGGTGCGATGAAGAAACCTCTGTACGTGAGAAAGAGGGCCGAATCCGACGAAACCCCTGCAAAGTACATGAGACACATGGTTGCGTGTGTCCAAAAAACCATCATTGCGTCAAGTTCCTACTCACACGCCCTGACTATAACATGCAAGGAGGAGAACGTGGATTCGCCAGCGGGTACGTTTGACACTGAGGATCTACAAACGGAGATGGTGTGCGAGACACACATGGACAATGGAAAGTTCGTCAAAGACGCGTACGGCGCGCTAACCATGAACGCGCGATGGAACGTTGTTGCGTTTACGAGGGACGCCGCTGTCGCGGAGTTCGATGCTGGGTCCGAGACTGAGGTCAGATCCTGTGAGGAATGCAATTTCGGGGTTTGTGAGAGAAAAGGGGACAAATACCACTGTGTAGCGTGTAGACGTTGGAGGCCGGTCAATAAGGAGGTGGCCACCGTCTTCCCTTCCAAGATTTTAGCGGACGTCGATATGACCAGCACGGACGTCCTTCGGACATATTCTCACGTTGGGCGAGAAATCTCTACGAACGAGTTCATAGAGATTCTACTCAGAGGTATGACGCGGCGTTTTTTTTAAGATAATTTAATGTAAATAACTACTTAACAAGAGAGCAAAAAGTTCACATTAGCACGCACGATGTGTCTGCGTCCTATGCCCCAGGCTGAACAGTTCACATTAGCAGGCACGATTTTTCTCCTACAGGAGGAGCGGCTTCTTGCTGCGGGGGCGGACGTCGGTCAGGCGAACACGTCTGACGGCGTCACACAACGCCGACGCTCATACTATGAAGACCATTTGACTTGTGGGTGGGTTCTCAAATGCTAATTTGTTTTGAGTCTACGTAAGTGCGGCAGAAAAATAGTTTTTGTGGATGGGATTTCCGTACTTCTTTCGTATCGCTACACGCTCGATTCTACCCGTTTCATGATGAATAAATGCGAAGATGCTAACGATAAACTTTACCGGGAAGAGAGTCTTCGGTATATCTGTGACGTGAAGGAAGTGTTAGCTGAAGCGAGGGGTACAGATTTGGCTGTGTCCATGGTGTTCGAGTTTTTCATATCGAATAAGGTCGTGCGAAGAGAAATGTTGGCTTCGCCGTCCAGACAGAGTACCCTATTGCTAATAGACGCCATCCGTGAGATTCGTAACATATGTGCGGCCGGAAAGCAGAAGTTTCCTGATATCCCTTTGGGGGAAGAGATGTTGATTCAGCAAATCGGGTTGCTCGCAATGTACAGGGTACTGGGGGTGACGGCTGTCAAGGAAGCCCTGAATGAAGTGGGTTGTGACATGTTTCACACGTTCATGTTTAACCATTTGATTCCAGCCCCCGAGTTGGAGCCATTCGTGGTGACATATGAGTGCGTGTAGATATAAATAAATATATAAACGTTTCCAGACGAGGTGCATGGATCTACCTGCCGCGTGCGCGGTCTTTTCAACCGCTACGGCGCGCGACCCTTTGGCTAAATCCGCCACCTTAGTTATAGAGGCTTCTCAGCGCACCATCCGCGACGGACTCACCGAAGAGGCGGGGGCTGCGCTCACGTATGCCACAGCGTGGTCGCGACGTGTGGCGGTGGACCACGCCATACGCGACGTGCGCTCGTGGGCGAAGTGTGACACGCTTTCACTCGTCGAGACGGGACCCTGGGACGCCCTACACTTACTTATTTTTTTATGTCAGTGTCATATGCGGGCCTCTTTAGCCCGCATTTACACGGATGGTGGTGAGTGGGGTGAATCGTGGGGTGAGCTGCCTACCGACGCCTTGCCGGTGGACGAAGACTTCCGAACACTTCGACTCGAGGACATTCGAGAGTCGAGAGAAGAGTTGGACGGTGGGGTGGACGCGTTGGGGGTTCGCGCGACGCTCAGTAGCACACCGTTTAGACGTGTCTCCGCGGCGCTAGTGGTATGTTTGGACGGTATCGTGGAAGAATCGGTTCGCAGTTCTGACGAGCTGTTCAGCGCGTCACGTCCATCGCGTCTTGGCGTCCGCCTTCTGGAGCGAAGAGCGTTGGCAGAAGATGCCGGCAGATTGTTAAGCATCTGTTTAGAGTCTCACCCCCTCGAGCGAGATGAGGAAGAGTTGTTCGTCCACGCTGAGATCATGAAGGGGTGGATGTGTCGCACGATCAAAATAGACGCGAACAACAGCCTTCTCCTGCGCATGGACGATTGGGCCGTGATGTGCGCACTGACGAGTGATGACATAAACTTCGCTACGGGCGAGCGCGGGGTTGTGCCAAGAGAACACCACAGTGCCCCTGCGGCTTGGGTGGCGCAGAAAGCCTTGCCGGACGTCGAATATCGCGCACTGATGTCGAGTGCCAAGGTGAACGACGCACACCCCGAGAACGCGTACCTGGCCTTTTCGGGTACCTTGGAGCAGCACTACGGCTTCGACTGGCTCACGCGATGCTTCGTAGCACGAGTGAATCCCACACGAGCGTTCCGCAAGACGTGTGAGTTCTTAAAGTCCGCTCGCGAGGGGACGCCGCCGTTGGTTGTGCAGCGAGAGGGTGGGGGGGCGACTGTGTTGATAAGGGGTGCAGACGGCATGGTTCGTCGCGTGGAGTGCACATCCCCGACACACGCTCTCAGTGCGTGGATGGTCGCCGTCGAGAGGCATACGGAAGGGCAATACTCACGCAAAGCGAACGTAGCACCCTTGATTGACCGCATGCGTAGTACGCCGGAGATGGGGAAACTGGGCGCTCAGGATGTCGTCATAGGGGGGGCAAACATTGATATTAAAATTTGAATTGAGCATCCTCATCTACTCTGCCTTCTAAGGACTCTATCAATGCGTGTATCTTGTCCTGAATCTTCTCGAACGACGGTGTCAACTCAAAAACGTTGGGCGGCCATCTCGCTCGCGGCTCACACGTTTCTTTGTCCGTGATGTACACCGTCTGCTGCACCGTACTCACGCGTTTACCATCTTCGTCGATAAACGAATGCGAGAAGAGCCAGGGGTGTTTTGCGACCACCGGTTGGAACAGCTCCTTTAGCCCCCCCACCAACGTCCTCATGTCGTCATGAGACATGACAAGGGGCTTTAGCGTGCCCGTCGTGCGGTCAGATAACGCAATTAGGGCTTTCGTGACGCCGAACAAGTCATAGAGAGGATTGTGGTAGAGCTCCCACGACCCGGGCTCCTTGCCGATGGAGGACTTGCGCGTGTTGAAGATGCCCACGTGACTGTACAGCTCCAACGATTGGTTGTACACCTGCCTGCTGCACCCAAAGTCCCAGTCGATGATGACGGGAACGACACTCGTGCGAAAAACACGACCCCCGAACGACACTACCGTGACAGGGATCGTTTTCACGACAATGTTTGCGAGGTGCAGGTCGTTGTGCGAGATTCCTGCCTCCGCCAAAACTTGGAGTGTGTGGCAGACCATCAAGTACATCTGCAGCATGTCGCACCGTTCTCCGCTGTAGGTTTGTAGGTACTGTATCAGCGTCATGTCTCCACAGGTCTCCATCATCAGCAGGTGTGCAAACTTCCCCCGGTCCTTCAGCTGGGCACCGCTCTGCTTTAAGAGGTCGCGATACACCTCCCACCCCTTGAGGACGTCGTTGGTGGGGAGCTTGAGTTGATGGATGGCGAACGGGAGACACGGCGTCTTCCCTCTTCGCAGGAGGGATTCGATGCCTGTGGAGAGAAGCTTTCGTTCAGCACACGCACCGGTGGTCTCGCGGGGTGGTTTCCACGCCAGCTTGACGAAGCAAGGTGCGTCTTTTCCACGAATGTCGTGTCTCTTGTAATCTTGCGAGACGTGACTCGACAGACGCAGCATCGCTCTAAAAGTGAAACTTTCCGCATCGTCCAGCGAGCGCGTGGACTGGGCATGAGAGATAATGGCCAGTGTGCGGCTCCACTCGTCGAGTCGCGAGTTCGTCGAGCCGCCGCGGTTTGGAAAACGGAACTTGAGTGCGGATTTGATCGTACGGACCGTCTTCCGTCGAGAGGTGAGGTCAAGGACCTTTAATTCGTGATTCTGGTTCATAGCTTGTAAAGTGAGGAGTTGTTCAGTTTTTGTTTTTTTTATGTATTTTTTATTATCTTTTATTTTCAAATAGTCTCCTCTTCTTTCTTATGCGAACTCCCCCCTTCAGAGATAATCCCATCCTTAAATATTTTGAATATGTTTGTCACTCCTTGCGATGCGAAATCGAAAGAAGAGAAGGCGTGTTCGAGTTGTTTACGGATAACCGCTTGGTTTTGGGGCTCCTGAGCCTGCGCGAAGAGACCGGTCACGGCGGAGAAATTGATATTTGCGACCGTTTCCATGACGATCGTCGCGTTCCCCACGACGGCACTCCAGTCCGCTTGACCGAACCCCGTCATCGCATCCGTCGCAGCCTGTGCCAGCGTCACGTTACCTGTCGAGTTGTTCAGCGCCGCGGTGCGCGTCACTTCCGATATCGGAACCAGATTACCCGTGATCGTTCGCACGTGTGATGCCGTATGCTGTGCGTCGGAGAGCGACTCGCTGTTTGATATGATCGCGACAGTCGTGAAGAGAAGCGCGGTGGACACCAACAAAAGAGCGAAATTGACGGCGGCTAGAAAACTTTGAATGCGTAATTGTGCAAGGACCTCTGTGGTGCATAAGGCACCGTTGTTACCCATCAGGTGCCAAGTAAAGGAGGATCACTGTCGTCTATATGTGTACCTTTTATATACGACCCCACTAGAGTTCAACTATGGGCTAGATGCGTCGAGGCTCGGAGAGGGGCGGACATGTGTATTATATGATGCATGGTGATGTTGTCTCTCTCAAGCTTTATATTCCGAGCGCGAAGCAGTCTGTTTTCGAAAACCAAAGTTTGACACTGTGTTTGTAACTCACTGTTTAATGTGTTGCGGGTTTCGCGCGACATTTTTGCACTCACCCTCTTCCGCTCGAGCCGTGCATTCTTTTTTTCTTCTTTCATAGAGTCGAATACATACGAAATCTCACCTAACGTTGGACAGGCGTTCTCAAAATCATCGTCGAGTGGTTGTAGATACGAGAGTCCCCGTTCCATAGTTTTATCATCTCTCGTGGTGGTTTGGGGGCGGCACATGTTCGCTTGCGGTCCTGCGTTTTTTTAACGGTGGCGCTTCCGTTTCGAAGTCGGCTTGGTTGAGATTCTCCGAGACCGAGATCGCCCGAACGATGGCCTCGCGTGAGATGAGCCCCAACTTATACCACTCTAACATATTCTCTACACTCTGTGTCCCCGGAAAGCTGCACTGCATATCCGAATGACCGAACGCTTGTTCGTACACGGCCAGAAGCAACGTCGAGAGTGCGGAGCGCAGGGGCATCAAGGACACGCGCAGGAACTCTTCGCCAAACTTCGCGTTCGACATTGAGTTTCGACCATCGACGTGCGTCTCGGGAACCCCCATGCCTAGGCAAATCTGCGACTTACAGAACCTTTCTAGTTGCACAAGGTCCTTTCTCTCCGTGGGTGCATCGAACCTCGCGACATCGGCGTCGTTTGGTAGAGGAATGAAACGCGGGACGAACCCTTCCACGTCATTTCGTAAAGACTCCGACAAGAAGGTGTTGTGCCGCGGATCGACATGCTGCTCCCAAAACTGATCAGATGAATCTATGCGTTCCCGATTAAGCGTAGAGATCAAGTCGTGTTGCTGACGGAACTGCTTCATGGTTATCTTATTACGCATCTCCATGTTGTCATTCTCGTCCTGCGCCCGGAGTCCTGGAACGGAGCCTGTGATCACGTCGCGAGAGTCGAACGTCGAATCCGTGGTCGTCTTCGTCAGTATCGGTGGTCGTGAACGTATGGCGAACGCGTGTATGTCGTGTTTTTCTAGTTCTTCCATGTATGATGCAATCTTCGATATCCTAGCCACACGGGACCTCACCATGCCATTATGATCTGGCATATCCTCTGTGAATATAGTCATTTTTGACTTTTCGTCTTTACTCTTCACCTGCACCAAGTCTTCGCCGTTCTTCACCACCATATTAACATCGAACGTCTTGCGTGAGTATACGAATGGCACCGGAAACAGAGTCTTCTCGAACCGCGGGTTGATGCCATACACACAATAACCCTGAACGAGAATGCACTCCAGTGCTTTTTTCGCGAACGGTACGAAGAACTGACTGACGTGCCGTTCGAATTCCACGTTCATCTGCTTGCCGTCGAGTGATGCAAACACGATCCCATGTCCTAAGATTTTAGACGAGATGAAAGATGTGCACGAAGATATTGTGGCGTTTGTTCTACTTTGTTCCCAACACAATTCGATGACCTTATTCGAGACGGGCGTCCCCTCCTCTTCTCCGCCATTCTTGGGTTTCAGAAATTCCATGCACACTCTTACTATGTGAAGAATTTTCGGTCTGCCTTTTATACCACGCGATGTGTGGGCCCGAACGGTGGTGGTTTTAGCACTCACCTCACGTATCACTTGCCCGTATATAACAAGTCACGGCACCTGTGAACGAAGGAAATGTGGCGTCTTGCCGTCCTTGTGTCGACATGCATACAGCTCATCACCGGCAGTCGGGGGTTTGTGCACCACATTCGACCATCCGCTCGTGTAATCATCGGTCAAAAAGTGGAGGACCATGCGCTCATTTCTTTCTACTGCACAGTGTTCGTCGAGTTCGAAGACGATGGTGGCACCCGCATATGTGGATGTGCGCTCATCGGGGGGGATAGGGCCATCACGGCAGCGCACTGTCTCGTGCGCGTGGACCCTACCTATCCAACATACGTGGAATACGCAAAGGTCATGTACGTACGTACGTACGGTGGTCTCAACCTGAAGACCGGGGGCTCCGTTCGCATCGATCTTAGCACCTTGAGGATACCACAAACCTTCAGATATGAAGACATGTATCACGACATCGCCGCATTCAATATTTTGGGGGGAGGTGTTAACTTCACCGTAACGAACACGCTCCGAAGCGCGTGGGACGACCTCACATCGTGGGATAAGCTGTTCGTCGTCGGGGTCGGTATGGACAGAAACCGAGCGCTGAGTCTAGGGGCGCCTCGCGAGGCGTACCTATCGCGGCGCTCGTGCTCGAACCCCGTCGGGTACGGAAACCTACTACCGTGGCCATCATCGACGTATCACGACGATATTTGTGCGGGTCCGTTCTCGCCATGCGACGCGGACTCAAGGTGCGCCGACAGCTGTGGTGGGGACTCGGGTGGCCCCCTGTTCCAGCGCGAAAGCGACGGTACAATACGCATATACGGCCTGGTTTCGCGTGGAGCGGAAGACTGCGGCCGCAGCGGTGGTCAAACGGGGATATACACCCCGATGGACACGCATAGGGAGTTCATAGCGAACGAGAGTAGTGCCGACTTTCTATTCCTCGGACGAAACGATGAGCCTCGGTCCGACTCGTCGGGGTCGAGAGTGTACAATGAACCACTCGCGGTTAAAATTTTGATGTTGTGCGCGCTCTTCGTCGTTCACCTCGCTACAGCCAACGGCTGACCGGTATAGATCTACAAAAACCCGTCGATCTATACCTTTTTTTTTTCCGCAATGTGGGTTTGGGATTTGTGGAACTGCAGGAAAAAAATAGGTATAGATCGGAGCCGAGTTTACTTTCTATAGCATGCGCTAGCCTAACGCTTCACTAATGTCACCTCTGAGTTTTTTGCCTATACCTTTCACGCCCAGATCGGTTCCTTTCTCGAGAGCAGCTGAGAGCGACCGAGCGTTCGGAAATCTCTTGCTTATTTCTTTCGCTTTCGCCTTCGAAACGCCGCGCACGGCAGTGAGCATGATCTCCCACGGCTTCCCGTAATCTTTCTTACGGAACCTCTTGCTACCGGCGTCGCTGCGAAACACAAACCCCGGCGTGAAGGTCGGGACCTTCCCGTCTCTGCATCGCCCCAGCATCCACAACACGACGTCACGCGTGTGTGTCATGTTAGACGTCCGGACGACGGAGAACCCTTCGAGCGCGTACTTCGTGAGCGTGCAGTCGACGAACTTATTGGAGGTGCCTCCCGAACTGCCATCCCAGTCAAGAACCATGTCATGCTCTACTAGAAGAACGGGCCGCGCGCCGGTCTCCTTGCACTTCTCCACTATGCGCGCGGTTTGTTCACCCAGTCGTTGTCCGGTGAGAGAGGATACGAGGTCGCTCCACGTCTTGCGCTCGATGATTACAGCAACCCGCTCATCGGAGGCGATCTCGAAGTCACCGACGTCGAGGTTGGCGCGCTTGTGGTCAGCTTCCGAAAACTTCTCGAACAGAGAGGGGGGCTCGCGCCCGTCAATAGTCAATTCGAACATTTTCTACTGAAGCAATACGTCGGTTATATATCCTGTCCGGTTTGGGTGCGCACAATGGCGTTTAACCACAAGGTGGATTGGGGTAATCTGCCCTGCGTCCCACTGAGCACGTCGACCGAGGCCGATAAAGAATTGCCAACCCTCGGGTGGACGGTGGTGGGTGAAGAAGGTAGAAACGCACGCATCGCAATCCTGAAGAGCGCGAAGGAGCATAACGTAACTCTCGACCGCCTTACGGAAATTTTGGACGTAAGGTGGAGCCATTTCGAGGAGTGGGGAGCCGCCTGCGGCAAGAACACGATACTCATTTTCGTAGAACACCTTCCGTGGAAAGATGAGCTTCTCCATACACGCAACGGTGCCATCCGGGCGAAACTCGGAGTCCATGAGGGCAGTTCCGACGCCATCGATAACTGACGAAAGCCGCTCCCCATTCGACGAGTTGTGCGACAGCATACGCCTGCCACAGAAGGCGAAGAGGAGCTTCAAGCAGGATGTCCTGCTCGCGTTCTTTCTAAGACTCGTCGGTGTCGGTGGCGCGGACGTCGTGGAGGAGAGCGAGCCTTACCTGCAGGCACGCTTTGACGATCGCGCTGCCTGCGTGTTTGAACGCATGGAACCGGAAACCGTGTTCAATTTGTTGTGCAGTGTCGTATCCGCACATGCTCTTCTGAGCCATCGTGCTCCTTTTCCCCGTGCGCTGGAGGCTGTGTCGGCCAAGAAACGACTCGCCGCGATTATCATGTTGTTGATGTACTACAGAAACGAGGGGTTGAGCGCCCACCTCCGAACGTGCGCGGCGATAGTCGCGCGCGAGGGTGGCCAAGCGCACATATCCACGATAGACGGGTTAGTCGCATGGTCCGCTTCACAACAACGGTGCCACAACACCGTACATGTTTCTTTTTAATTTTAAACCCACGAACATATATATAAACCGGTTGTTCTTTGACGACTCTAACATGAGCGATGCGACATCACTGGTACCACCAGACGTAGAGAAAGGAATACCACACGAAGAGGACGGGACATACCAACCACCCCTAGAGAGCGATGTGGACCACGTACTACTAGCCTTCAAATGCTGCGTCGAAGACTGCGACCACATACTCAATAAACTCGCCGTCAAGGTAACGGCGGTCAAGAAAAACAGAAATAACGAAGCTTTAGGCTGTAGCTCTAATGACGCGGAGTTCAGAGGGAGAATCTCGCACGTCGAAATTCTCATCAAACAACGCCCCACCGAAGCACTTGAATCCCATTGGCATAGGTACAGCATCATGAAGCAAGTTGGGAGGTACGTGGGGACGAGGGTCGTCTATTCCCCCGGAACAGTGCATAGTATAAAGACAAGCTTCGAGCAGATGAAAAACTACCGGTTCTACCGGCTGATCATCGGGAATGATGGAGTCAACCGAGCGCTCACATTTTTAGACCAACAAGTGCGTCGGAAAGCCCCCTTCAACCTGATGGGGTACATGTTCAACTTTACATCACCGATGTTATTCGGAGTGTCGCACTACGAACAAGCAGAGAAAAAAACGGAGAACAAGTGGTTCTGTACGGAACTTATCGTGTGCGCGCTACAGGCGGGGGGGGTGAGGAGTTTCGCGCCCAGAAAAGCGTGCGCATTGTCGCCGAACGACCTTTACGACATTATAGTGACGGAGCCCATGTGTACACTGGTGTACTCGGGAAATTATTTAATAGCAAATTCTTAAGAAGTGGGCTACCGTTGTAAAAACCTACCGCCTCGCCACCACTCCTTCGTCACTCACACACAGCGGTAGGATAAAATCAAGAGTAAGCCATCAACATCCGTGCTATAATCTGGTTTGCATCACCAGCCCCAAAATAGTGTAAAGTATCTGTGTTGACATCTGTGGAGATATCCGTCGTGCCCTCTCCCATCGTCTTCGCAATCACTGACTTGACGAAGTCACGAGCCTTTAAAAACTGAAAAGCGATTTTCGCGATGGATGTGAACGGCGCCTCTGCGTCCCCCGTTGCCGTGAACAAAAATGATGAGATGCCAGAGCTAATCATAAACAAGACCTCGGCAGATTGTTTAGAGAGTAAATCGCCGGCAGTGAGTAAAACAGACATGGTCTGACTTAAGTTATCATCACGCTTGCTCAGATCCTTGATTGCTGTTATTTTTTTCCCCACCTCTCCGAGTATGTCTACTTCATCAACGGCTAACCGTATAAGATCAAACTTTCTGACTGTAAGAGCGGCAATCACCCCTGCTTCCACCTCATCGAGCTCTGTGCCAACGGTATTTCCGTTCGACGTCACCATCCCTACGGTGCATTTCATCACGACATGTAGTAATTTAAACGCCTCGTTCACTCGTTGTATCTCGACACCGAGATCTCCGGGGCCCTTCTCGAAAATCCCACCGACGTATTTATCGTCCACAATGAGACCTCTGTCTGCTAGTTCATCCCACATATCTCCCTTATCAATAAGTAGTATTATATCTCCCATCGCTTCTTTCATATCTTGGGGTAGGTCTTCGGTGTTGGCTTGGAAACTCGCAATCGTTTCCTGCAATTTTGTGCTGGCGCGCTTCTTCTCATCAGTGTAAACTTCATCTCCGAACATTCCTTGCAGACTCCCTGTGGAGTCGGGGTTGGTATTGATAGTACCAAATCTCAACCCAACCGTTTTACCGGGTAAGATTTCAAAATAAAAGGTTGGGTTCGCTTTCATCTCTTGATCCATGATTGTAAAATTAGACGCCACCAACGTGATAAGATCAACTTCAGTTCTCGTATCACTCCCGACAACTTCTACTTCATAAGCCATCGTTTTTCCTTGCTTTCTGAAGTATTTACCCACCAGCAAATTTCGTCTCTTTTTTTCTTTTGCGCCATTATAAATGCCCAAGATATCTTCCGGATCTTTGGCGTTCCATGCTGCTGCTGCTGCTGCGGCATCTTCCGTTTTCAGATCTTCATCGTCTGGAATTTTCGCTGCCGCATCCGCCGGCAGCTTCGCTGCCGCTTTCGCTTTCAACTGCGTGTGATATATCGCATTTATTTTCAGTGTAGCATCTTTGTACAATTTCACCGTTTTAGGGTCATTCATATCTGTCGTACCAGCACCAACCGGGGCCATTAGTATCATCAATATTTCTCTTTGAAGTGTTTTTACACCCGTTAACGGCTTCGCAGCGTAGGCATCGGAGAGGTTGTTGTGGGCGTTCGGATCCGAAGTTCCATCAGACAGGGCGTCAACCTCTTTTTGGGCTGCTGTTAAGGCATTGGTGGCCTGCTGATCAACTGTATTGTATTTTTTTGATAAATATTTTTGCATCGAAGCCCCTGTCGCGGACTCGCTGATACTATTGTCCAAGGCTTTTAGCTGCTGAAACGCCTGCGCCAAAGTGAAATCGGTTATTTGGAAACCAGCCCCGCCGTAATGCATACTGGAATTTGCTTCATCAAACCCCATACAAATTGCTGCAAGACTCAATTTTTTACTTTCGAATTCGTGCTTGAGAGTTTTCA
>Ga0209711_10000801_pt1 | contig 32309 bp, 54 predicted proteins | sample ArcticOcean_MG_C_7_FD_187441 | JGI IMG/M metagenome (GOLD analysis project Ga0209711, IMG submission 187441) | Marine microbial communities from western Arctic Ocean - ArcticOcean_MG_CB11_88 (SPAdes) (version 2) | ecosystem: Environmental > Aquatic > Marine > Oceanic | place: Arctic Ocean...
AAAGTAGCACTTCCAGTTGGAAGCTACAAAATGGAAGATGGTCAAGAACTGATTATTGAAGAAGAAGGAATTATTAAATCTATTGGAGAAGCTGTTGAAGAAGCTCCAGAAGAAGCTCCTGCAGAAGAAGAAGTTGAAGCAGCTGAAGAAGAAATGGCTTATGCAACTAAAGAAGACTTAGCAGAAGTTAAATCTATGATTGACGAAATCAAAGCAATGATTGAAAAGAAAGATGAATTATCAGTTGAAGAAACTGTTGAAAATATTGTTGCAGAAGTTAAGGAAGAATTTTCAGAAGTTGAAAAAGTAAACCATAACCCTGAAGCAAAAGCGGATAGAGCTTTAAACCTTTATTCACAAAAACGTGGAACTACTACAATGGATAGAGTTCTTGCAAAAATATCTAACATTAAAAAATAAAAAAAATGTCTACAAAAATTACTACAAGTAATGATGTGTTAAGAGCTCGCTCTAAGCAAATCACTTTAACAGATACTGGAAGCGTTTACGCTAATCAATCTGGTTCAGAATTTAACATTGCCACAGATGCAAAAGTTATTTCGCTTCCTTTAATTTTAGCTGAAAACTTAGGAATGGAATTTACTTTCAGAAATTCAGGTGCTGATGGAAACAACATTATAACTATTTCTCCTAATGCTGCTGATGCAGTTGTTGGAACTATTGCAAACGCTGCTGCTGATTCAGTTTCAGGTGGTGTTGCAGGAAAAGATATAATCAACACAAAAGCTACTGCAAACCTAGGAGACTTTATTAAACTAACAGCTTTATCTACTACAAAGTGGGTGATTTCTGCTGGAGTTGGAATCTGGGCTTCTGAAGCATAATAATTAATTAAATAAAATAAAAAACGATGGCAACTACTAACAATCTAACTACCTCATACTCAGGACAGTTTGCAGGACAATACATATCCGCAGCTCTTTTAAGTGGGGCAACTTTGGACAACGGTTTAATTACTGTAAAACCAAATATCAAATTTCAAGAAGTACTAAAAAAGATATCAACTGATGGTCTTGTGAAAAATTCAAGCTGTGACTTTGACCCTACTTCTACTTTAACGCTGACTGAAAGAATTCTTAAACCAGATTTTCAGCAAGTTAATTTACAATTATGTAAGTCTGATTTTCATTCAGATTGGGAAGCTGAATCTATGGGCTATTCTGCTTTTGATTCTTTACCTCCTACATTTGCTGATTTTTTAATTGGTCACGTTGCTGCTAAAGTAGCACAAAGAACTGAGCAATCTATTTGGAGTGGTGCTGCTGCAACTAACGGACAGTTTGGTGGATTTACAGAATTATTAACTGCTGATGCTGATGTAACTGATGTTGCTGCTGTTGGTGGTGGTGTTACTGCTGCAAATGTAATTGCTCAAATTGGAGCTGTTGTTGATGCTATCGGTTCTTCACTTTACACTTCAGAAGATATGTTTATTTATGTATCTCAAAATGTGGCTCGTGCCTATACAAGAGCTCTTGGAGGTTTTGGTGCAGCTGGTTTAGGCGGTGCTGGTACAGATAACAAAGGGACTCAATGGTATAACGGTGGTGGACTTATGTTTGATGGCGTAAAAATCGCTGTTGCAAATGGATTAGCTGACAATACAATGGTAGCTGCTGAAAAAAGCAACTTATACTTTGGCTGTGGCTTACTAAATGACACTCAGGAATGTAAGGTCATTGACATGTCTGACATTGATGGAAGTCAGAATGTAAGAGTTGTAATGAGATTTACAGCTGGAGTTAATTACGGAATCGGTTCTGATATCGTACTCTACTCTTAATAAATAAATTTTAAATAATCAAAAAGGGTGGGTGAGCCGATGTGCCTACTCACCCTTTTTTAATACAAAAAAAAATTATGGCTTGTGACCTAACAAAAGGGCGAAAAGTCCCCTGTAAAGATGTGGTTGGAGGATTGAAAAATATTTATTTTCTTGATTTTGGAAGTTTAGGTACAGTAACTTTAACAGATGACGAAATAACTAATTTAACAGGTACTGAAATAGGAGGTACTGCAAATTCTTTAACAGCTTACAAATACGAATTAAAAGGAAATAGTAGCTTTGAACAAGCTATAACAAGTTCTCGTGAAAACGGAACTACTTACTTTGAGCAAACTTTAAATTTAACTTTTAAAAAATTGACCAAAGAAGACAATAAAGAAATTAAGCTTTTAGCTTATGACAGACCTCATATTGCAATTGAGGATTATAATGGAAATGTATTTATGATGGGTACGGAACATGGAGCAGATGTCAATGGCGGAACAATAGTTACTGGGGCTGCAATGGCAGACCTCTCCGGCTATACACTTACTTTTGCTGCTTCTGAGTTAGCACCAGCTAATTTTATGGATTCAGATACTAAGGATGTAGATTTTCCTTTTAGTGTAACAGATTATGCTGGATTGAGTGGTACTATTACGATTACTGAAGGTACTAATTCATAATTAGTATTTACTAAAGATTAAAGGGGGCTTAATTGCCCCTTTTTTTATGCTTTCTATTTAACAAAACACAACTTATTTTATTGTATTAATATGGTAATACTTCAAAGCTCTACAAATAACCAAACTTTTAGTTTTATTCCTAGAGAATATACTGCTGGAACTACATATACTATAAAAATGAAAGATGAAAGTTCAAACTCTGAAGCCTTTTCAGCTACAGCTACAACTTTTACAGCTGTAGATTATTATTATCAGTATAGTGCTGCTTTTGTTTTAAACAATAAAACACTAAAAGAAAATACAATGTACATGTTAGAAATTAAAGACGGAAATAATGTTGTTTTTAAAGACAAAGTATTTTGCACAAATCAAAATGTAACAACTTACAGCGTGAATAAGAATGCTTATACAAGCAACACAACAGCTAATGATTTTATAGTTTTATAATGGCAAGAAATAACAACAAAAAAGAAGGCGGTCTTCACGTTATCAATTTATCTACTTATAACAGACCTGAAATATCTGAAGATAAAAGAAAGGAATGGGTAGCTTATGGAACGGATAATAATTACTACCAATATCTGATTGAGCTTTTTACTAATAGCACAACTAATAACGCTATTATCGGAGGGGTTTCTTCAATGATATACGGTAAAGGATTAGATGCTTTAGATAGTTCAACAAAGACAGAAGAATATGCTGCAATGCGGTCAATATTTTCTAACGATTGTTTAAGAAAGGTTTCTTTAGATTTAAAACTATTAGGAGAAGCAAGTTTTCAAGTTACATATCAAGACAAAAAAGTATATAAAGCAGAACATTTCCCACGTCAAACATTACGAGCTGAAAAATGTAATGAAGAAGGAAAAATAGAAGCTTATTACTACCATCCAGATTGGGTAAATATTAAACCATCTGACAAGCCTAAGAGAATTGCTTCATTTGGATTTGGTAACGGTAAAGAACCTGAAGTTAAAATAGCTAAAAGATACATTTCAGGATATGATTATTATTGTCCTGTGGATTACCAAGGGGGTCTTGCTTTTGCTGAACTCGAATCAGAGGTATCTGATTTTTTAATTAATGATGTACAGAATGGGTTCTCCGGAACGAAAATTTTAAATTTTAATAACGGAATTCCTGACCAAGATCAACAGTTAAGTATTAAGAACGATGTAATGCGTAAGCTTACAGGGTCAAATGGCGAAAAGGTTATTATAGCATTTAACAACAACGCTGAAAGCAAAACTACAATTGATGACGTTCCTTTAAATGACGCTCCTGCTCATTATGAGTACTTGTCTACTGAGTGTTCAAATAAGTTAATGGTAGCCCATAGAATTACTTCTCCTTTGCTTTTAGGAATAAGAACTGGTAACAACGGACTAGGAAATAACGCTGACGAAATTAAAACAGCATCCCTTCTATTTAATAACGTTACTATAAGACCGTATCAAGACCTTTTAATAGACTGTATTGACGATATTCTAGCTTTTAATGGTATATCACTAAAATTATATTTCAAGACCTTACAACCGCTTGAATTCATTGATACAGATAATGCAATAACAGACGAAGCAAGAGAAGAAGAAACTGGAGTAAAACTTTCTAAAGAAGAATCTTTTAACGATGATGAAGCTTTTGATTTATTGAATGAATTAGGAGAAGAAGAAAACCTTGACGAATGGGAATTGGTAGATGAGCGTGAAGTAGATTATGAACAAGAAGAAGCATTAGATAAAATGATTGGTTTGGCTTCAACAGGTTCTGCAAGACCAAATGCTAAAAGTAAACAAGATGGAGAATCAGATGGTTTTAATTTTAAAGTCCGTTATCAATATGCACCTTTAAGAACTTCATCAAATAGCAGGGACTTTTGTGAAAAAATGGTTAGTGCTGCGAAAATATATAGAAAAGAAGATATTTTGCAAATGGGAGAGCAACCTGTCAATAAAGGATGGGGGCCAAAGGGTAAAACCGCTACCTATTCAATCTGGGAATTCAAAGGTGGTGGAGATTGTCATCATTTTTGGATGCGTAAGACGTATATGGCTAAAGGAGTTACTCCAGATGCTAAAAACCCAAGAGCAGAAGTAAGTGTAAACAAAGCTAAGAAAAAAGGATTTAAGCCTGAAAAGAATAAATCAAATGTAGCCAAGCGTCCTGCCGATATGGATTATGACGGTTTTTTACCAACTAATAAAAGATTTCAATAATGGCAGAAGCATTATTAATAGGGAGAGCAGACGTAGTAAAATTTACTGCAATGAACGGAAACGTAGATACGGATAAATTCATTCAGTATATTAAAATTTCTCAGGACATTCATATACAAAACTACTTAGGAACAGACTTATTTAAAAAGATACAAGCTGATATAATAGCAGGCACTTTAGCAGGAAACTATTTAAGCCTTGTAAACGTACATATAAAGCCTATGCTGATACATTGGGCAATGGTTGAGTACTTACCCTTTGCTGCATATACAATCGCTAACAAAGGCGTATTTAAACACTCTAGTGAAAACGCTGAAAACGTATCAAAAGAAGAAGTAGATTTTTTGATTGAAAAAGAAAGGGATTTAGCACAATATTATACAGATAGGTTTATTTCTTATATGACTTTTAACAATAGTTTATTCCCAGAGTACAGCTCAAATAATAATGACGATATAAACCCTAGTTATGACTCAAACTTTTCTGGATGGGTATTATAAAAAAAAGATATAAGCCAAAGCTTGAAAATGTATATAAGCTAAAAGGATATTTAAAAAGAATAAATAACAAAATTGCTAAAAAAGTATTGTATTAATATGAGTAATAGTATTAATTGGGGAGAATCTTATTGTTGTTCTTGGTGGGGAGACATCTCTAATCAGTTTACAATAGATATTGACTCAAAACCTGAAAACTTATGAATTGGGGTTCTATTTATCCAGTAAGCTGGTGGGGAAATGTAAATGAAGCAAATAGCTGGGGTATAGTTTACCCTTTTGATGCAGATGGTTCTTTACTTACAGTTGATACAACATTAATACTAGCAGATACCACACAATATAAAGCAGATGCAACAGAATATTAAAATAAAATAAAATGGCTAAACAAACAGTAAATATTGGAACTACAGCAAACGATGGTACAGGGGATGAGTTGCGTAATGCCTTTGACAAACTCAATGATAATTTTGATGAAGTCTACGGAAATAACTTTGTCACGGAATTAATGCTCAATGATAACATTGTAGGAGCAGCTGAATTGAAAGTAACAGGTAATGGAACTGATGGTCAGATTTTAAAAACTGATGGAGATGGAACTTTTTCTTGGATTGATAATGACGAAGGAGACATTACAGCGGTTACTGCTGGGGATGGTTTAACTGGCGGAGGTACTGCTGGAGACGTTACTTTAACTGTTGTAGGTGGGACTGGAATAACTGCAAATGCTAACGATATTGCAATAACTTCAGGAGGTGTTGGTGCAACTCAATTAGCATCTAGTGCTGTAACTACTGTAAAAATAAACAATGATGCTGTCACTCACGACAAACTTTCTGCTCGTTTTACTGCTGAAGTTGCAATATCTGATTTAACGGGTGCAGCTGCTTACGATTGCTCAGCTGGCTCTTCGTTTAAATTAAGCGGTGATTTAACCGGAGGCGCATACACTATAAATTTAAGTAATTATAAAAAAGGTCAAGTAATAACCATTTACCCGTTAAAAGCTGAAAGCGTTACCCTTGCTGCAGGAACTGGAACTGGTGTTTTTAATAAGCTTAGTGCTGTTGATTACGATAACACAGTTACTAGTATTTTACAAATTGAATGCGTTGATGACCAAGCAGCAAACCCAGTATTTTTCTATTCAGTTGCAACTTTTGCAGCGGATGCTACAATCTAAAAAATAAAATATGTTAAGTAAAAGATTTTTATCTATTGGAAGTGCGGGAGAAGTAACTTTTGCTTCAAATTATTTATTGGTTGCTGGCGGTGCTGGGGGTGGAGGTAGTGTTTATAACGGAAACGGAACTGGCGGAGGTGGAGCTGGGGGTGCTATAGATTCTACTTCAACGCTAGAAACTGGAGTAAATTATAACATTGTAATTGGAGGCGGTGGTGCTGGTGGTGTCGGAAATTACTCAACATCTTTCGGTGGAAATGGTTCTAATTCATCTTTTAATAATAATGTTTCATTAACTACAAGTACCGGAGGCGGTGGTGGAGCTGGTTGTTATGGTTGTTCAAATCCCGGGCCATCTGGAGTAGATGGAGGGTCTGGTGGAGGTGGCGCCCCTTATAGTGGTCAAGGTGGTAATGGTATCTCAGGGCAAGGTAAAAACGGGGGTATTGGAAGCACAACATCTTACCTTACTTTTAGAGGTGGAGGAGGAGGTGGAGCTGGTGTGTTTGGTCGTGCCGGAGATTCTAATGGGAATGGTGGAAATGGACTTTTAACCAGTATAACTGGTACACAAACATACTACGCAGGTGGTGGTGGTGGAGGAACTTATTACGGAACTTCCTATGGAGCTGGAGGTACAGGAGGTCTTGGTGGTGGAGGTCGAGGAGGCTCTCATCTTAGCAATTTACAAAACCCTGTTGCTGGAACTGATAGCTACGGTGGTGGAGGTGGCGGAGGAGCTTCAGAGCAATCGTCTACTTTGGGAGCTGGCGGTGGAAGTGGTGTCATAATATTAAGATACCCAGCGGACAGAACATTAGTAATTGTATCAGGAGCAGCTACTACTGGAACGCAACCAAATACTTTAGTAGCTGGAAACTCAAACTTTAGATATACAAGAATCACAAGTTCTGGAACTATAAAATTTACATAAAAAGATATGGCACATTACGCATTATTAGATTCAAATAATATAGTTACTAGGGTAATCGTAGGAAATGACGAAAGCGATACTTCAGAGAACTGGGAGTTGTTTTATGAAAATCTATTTAACCAAACCTGCAAAAGAACTTCTTACAATACAAGCGGAGGTGTTCATTTAGATGGTGGCACTCAATTTAGAAAAAACTATGCTGGTATTGGTTATATCTTTGACTCTACAAGAGATGCATTTATTCTTCCTAAACCTTTTTCTAGTTGGACTTTAGACGAAGATACTTGTTGGTGGGAAGCACCAGTTGCTCATCCTACTGAATTAGAAGACGCAGATGGAAATCCTATTTTATATAGTTGGAATGAAGAAGACCAACAATGGAATGCAATTGAATAATGATACAAGATTTGAAGATATATGGATTAAGTCTAGGCTCGCTGTTATTTAGTGGAGTAAGTGATGTAAACCCTTTTTTACAATTTATAGTTTTAATCCTTACAATAGTTTATACAGGAATTAACATTTATAAGATAAAAGGCAAATGAAAAAAAAAGATTTAATTCACTACTGCGGAGCTGCTGGTATTTTTATCGTAGTAATACTTCTTCTTATGTACCTAGCTAACAACTCAATACCTTTAGAAAACAAAGATATTTTTGTAAGTATCGTGGGAACTCTGACTGCTAGTTTAGCGGTTGTCATCTATTCCATTCTGGGCAAATCACCTGAAAATGAAGCACAATTACAAGCTAAAGTTGAATCTCAACAAAAGCAGATTGAAATGCTAGTAAAGCAAAAAGACGAACTAGAACAAATGCTTATTTCACTTCAAAATAGCTTGATTGATAACATGACTATTTTTGGTTCTTCTTTGTTTGATTCACTTAATATAAAAAACTTAAAACAAGAGAAATGAAAAAATACTTTTTAAACAAATGGAATTCATTTAGTGTACAAGGGCAAATGCTTATGGTAATTATAGGTCTTTCTGTTCTTCATATTATAATTTCATTAATAAAGTTTGTCTAGTCTTATACAATGAATTTAAAACACTTTAAAAATGAGGAATTTGACGACCGGGATTTGCCGGGTTCTTGGGTTAATATGGATAGGAACTTCATTAAGTTGTGCGACTTGGCACGCTCCAAATGTGACTTTCCCTGGAAAATTACTAGTGCCTATAGAACACAAGAAACACTCGATAGACTTATTAAAGAAGGCTATAAGGCAAGCCCAACTTCGGAACACCTTGACGGAATGGCAATTGATGTTGCCTGTTCCAACGCATCGCAGAGATTTGACATTATATCACGAGCAATGGAGGTTGGAATTTCAAGAATTGGAATTAGTACCGGCTTTGTCCATCTTGGATATGGAAATTCTAACGGTACAAAAAATGCAAATAGAATCTGGACATACTAAAACAATGACTGGGGGGTCAACGCTTATTAATCTAAATAAAGATAATGAGTAAAAAGAAATTCAAAGATACTAAGGTTGGTCAGTTCTTACTTAAAAAGATTCCAGACGTTGTTAGTTCACTTGCGGGTGATACTCCATTAGGTAGCGTTGTTAAAACTCTTATAGGTGGCTCTAATATGTCTGATGCAGATAAAGAAATTGCTTTAAAGAAACTAGACCAAGAAATAAATGAGTTTGAAGGTATTACAAAAAGATGGGTAGCAGACTCTAGAAGTGGTTCTTGGTTATCAAGCAACGTAAGACCCCTCACATTAGCCTTTTTAACTGTAGCCTTTGTAATTGGCTGGGCTTATCAATTAGAGGGCTTAGACACCGTTAAAAGCCTTTTACAAATAGTGTTTATGGGCTACTTCGGAAGTAGAGGATTTGAAAAAGTAATGGGTAATAATAAACATCAATAATATGTATCAGGAAAGACCACGTTTATCAGGTAATAAATTAGCTGCTTACAATCATATAAATAAAGAAGAACGAAGAATTTTAGTGATTGGAGATATACACGCTCCTTTTGAGTTAGACGGGTACTTTGAATTTTGTAAAGAAACCTATGCAAATTACAACTGTAACCAAGTTATTTTTATTGGAGATATAATTGATAATCATTATAGTTCATTTCATTCTACCGACCCTGACGGATTAGGAGGTGCTACAGAATTAGAATATGCTATTGAAGATATACAGAAATGGTCTAAAGAATTTCCTGTTGCTGATGTCCTTATAGGTAATCATGATAGAATTATTATGCGAAAAGCTTTTGATTCAGCTATACCTAAACAATGGATTAAGTCATATAATGATGTATTAGGTACTAACTGGAATTGGACAGAAAGAGTTGTTTATAATAACATTCAATTTTGTCATGGTGAAGGTGGAACAGCTAGAACTAAGGCTAAAAATGATATGCAATCTACAGTACAAGGTCATATTCATACGCAAGCTTATACCGAATGGATGGTTGGTAGAAACTTTCGTATATTTGGTATGCAGGTTGGTTGTGGTGTTGATGGAGATTCTTATGCAGCAGCCTATGCAAAGAACTTTAAGAAGCAAGCAATAGGATGTGGAGTTATTATTGGAGCAGATACTGCTATAAACTGTCTTATGAAATTATAAAAAAAAAGCTAACCGACATTGGAGTGTCAATTAGCCTTAGAATTGTAAATGAATTTGCGTCCGTTTACTTTGTAAATATACAAAAAAACCTTCCCCATTTAAAAAGGTCTAGTGTTTTTTTAAAACAATTCTATTATAAATTGCCTTATGAAGCTCTAACTTTTAGCTGAACCGTACCCAAAACCGTACCCAAAAAAAGAAACCCCTACTGATAGTAAGGGTTTTAAAGGTTTTAAGCGGTCTGGACGGGACTCGTACATATATAAAATACTATTTAAAATTATTAAAATTGTTAAGTAAACATAAGGTTTCTTTTACTTTTTTTTACTTTTTTTTAATTTTTTTACTTTTTTTTATTGTTTTTAATACATTTGTACCGTACCCAAAACCGTACCCAATGGGATTTTTTATAAAAAGAACAAACGAAATATATTTTCATTATTGGATTAATGGCAATAGAAGCACATACAGTACTAAAATAAAAGTTGATAGGTCTGAATGGGATTTAGCTATTCAAAGACCTAAAGCAAGACGTGGAGATATTGGTAAGGCAAATAAGAAAATAACCTTTGAACTTAATGAATACCAAAGGTTTTACGAAAAGCTAAAGTCAGATTATAAAGAAAGTCTTACAAAAGAAATAGTTAAAAATAAGCTTAACCAGCATTTCCAATTATCACAAATAGTTAAAACACTAACCTATTCTGATTACTTTGATATATTTATAGAGCAAAAAAAAGAAAGCCAATCAGTTAAAAAAGATTCCTTACAAAAATACATCAGAATTCATGATGCGGTTTTAAATTTAGAAAATAAAGAAAAAACTACTTACCATCTAAGGAGTTTTGATAAAGCTTTTTTTAGTAGGTTTATTAAACATTTAAGAGTAGATAAAGAAATTTCAGATAATACACTTAAAAGGAAAATAGGATATTTTAAATCGTTTTTTAACTGGTGCATAGAAAATGGATATCAAACAAATACAGCATTTAAGAAAGTATCTATTAAAGGAAGGGAAACTTTTCATGTAAGCTTAAAAGATAAAGAAGTAGACACCCTAGTAGAACTTGAACTTGATAAAGATTTAGATTATTATAGAGACCTTTTTTTAATTGGTGTTTACTCAGGGCAAAGATATTCTGATTACTCAAGGCTTAATAGAAAATTTATAGATGGTAATAACATTGTAATAAGAGCAAAGAAAACAGGACAATTTTCTTATATACCATTAAATAAAAAACTAAAAAGTTTACTTGATAAATATGATTGGAATTTTAATCTTATAGCAAGTCAAAAGTTTAATATTAAAATTCAAAAAATATGTAAGGTTGCTGGTTTTGATGAAGTTATTCAAGTAGATAAGTTCTACGGCAACAAAAAAGTATCAAAGGATTTACCTAGGTGGAAACTAATAGGAAGTCATACAGCTCGTAGAACCTTTATAACCCTATCAGCTCAAAGAAACGTACCAAGGTCTTTAGTAATGCAAGCTACAGGCATTAAAAGCTATAAAACGCTTGAAAATTACACTAGATTAGATGTAGATAAGTTAAACCTAGAAATGTTTAAAGCTTGGGATTAGCCTTTAATTCATTAATTGCTTTTGTTGTGTTTTTTTCTAATTCAACTATAATTTTTTCTGCTACTTTATTAGTATCTATACTTATTCTTTCAGTTCTTTGAATGTCTAGTTTTAATATAAAATCTATGTGTTCCATTCTAGCATCATTGAATTCTTTAGTTCTTACTTTATGAAAATGTTCAACTTGAATATTAAGATTTTTAAGAAGTTCTTCTGATGCTACTTCTAGAGTTTTTATAAGAATACGGTCTGTATTGCTACCAGCTTCTTTTAACGATTTAGCAGTTTCTTTAGGCAAAGTTTCAGTAATTTTTAATAGCGATGAAATACCATTATTAACCTTTGTCTCCCATTCATCTAATTTTTTATTTAGTTGGTTGCTCATTTGCAACATTGAATTTTGTATTAACTGATTAGACTGTGCTTGAAGAACTAAAGCCTTGTCTATTCTAGTAGTAAGCTCATTTAATTGAAAATCATGATTTATCTGACTATTACTAATAGACTCAAAAGAAGCTGTCTTAGACTTAGCAATAGATAAAGCTGAAGCTGGCTGGTTTTGAATTCCTTTTACAATCATTTCTCCATACCCTAATACTACCCAATCATGATTTAATTGAGGGAATCTTCTAATTATTTTATCTAAAACTTTTTGACTAGGAGAAACTCCATCTTTTACTATTCTTCCCATTGTATTAGGAGAAGGCATGTCACATTGTTTGCCGAACTCGTTGATTGTCATGCCTGTTAAGTCTACAAATTCTAAAAGTCTTTTTGACTGAGGCGAAAAATTCACATTATTCATTTTTAAGTTTTTTATTAAATTTTTACAATTTTTACAATTTTTTTACTTTTTTATTTGTTTTTGTAAACTTATTGTATATATTTGTTGAAGAAATTATAAACTATTTAACTTGCAAAATGCATAAATGTTTACAAAATCATTACTATAAAAATATAATAAAATGACAGAAAAACAACACAAAGAAGCTATTAATTGTTTAGCGGTTATTAACAATTTAAAGATTAAATCTACAGTATTAAATAAGACTAAAAACCTTATTAAAATTGAGTACAAACATCAAGTAGTAGACTTGGGTAAATATTCTTTAATACTAAGTGGAACTCTTGAGCAGTTTCATTCAAAATCATATTCTAAGGATAAAATGTTTTTAGTGATTTCATTGCTTGACAACAATAATCAAGACATGGCTTTTACACCTAAACAAATGGACTCATTTAAAAATGTAATAAAAGAAAAAATATTTGCATAATGAAAAATGAAATAATAGAAATACAAAATACAGTAGAGGCTTTTGATAAAAGAATGATTTCAATGCAGCAACAAATTCAGGATACTATAGATATTATAAAATCTGCTAATACAAGAATTGAAAGCGATAATAGTTTACATACTATTAGTGAAGTATCAACAATTACAGGACTTTCTTCATACTTTATAAAAAAAGATATTAAGCAAAATAGGCTTAAATCTACTCAAAGAGGAAGTAGAGATTTTGTAAGAGAAGATGACTTAAACGAATACATAAAAAGTTAATCATGGAAGCAATTGAAATAATTAAAAGAGAAGTAAAAAGACTTAAGAGTGAAAATCAATACTTACAAGAACAGCTCAAATCATACGAGAACTTGGTTACATCATATAAGGAATTTATAAATAAATAAACATGGAAACTAGCAGATTAAAAGAACTAAGCACCACATACGATTTAAAGGGAACGGACTTTCATATTCAGAACTATGGAGGTAAACAAATACCCTTCATGAAAAAAAGCGGAATAGATAAAATTCAAGCTATCGAAAACATTGATATAAATTTTGAACCAATAGAATCTTTATGCATACCAAATGAAAACGTAGCCTTAAAGATAACAGCTAAATGGAATGAAAAGGTTTTTCACACAATAGGAGAAGCTAATACAAAAAACAGCAAAGTACCATACTTAGGATGTATGGCAGAAAATAGAGGTCGAGGGCGTGCAATTCTTACTCTATGCGGATTTGCTGAAGAAGGTGTCTATTCTGCTGACACCAAATGGGAAGCAGACGAATTAAATAATAGCAAATAATTATGGGAAAAGTAAAAGATTTACTTGGGTCTGAAATAATCCAAGCGACAAATGAAGCCATTAAAATTATTGAAATGGATGTACAAGAAAAAAGACGTGAAGAAAAAAACTATGAACTCGAAAAAAGAGTTCGCCAGATGTTAGTCTTTAAAGATAAGATACAAGATGACGTAGCAGAAGGCTGGGTAAGTGCACTAGATGTTACTTTAGTTATAAATAAAATTACAAAAGTATTAGACAGCCTTACAAGCTCAATAAAAGAGCAAGCTTTTGAAGAAGCACAAAAATTTGGAACATCATTCAATTACAAAGGATTTAAGGTAAGCAGCTCAGAGGGAAGAAGGTCATTTGATTATAGCGGATGTGAAGGAATTGTAGACCTAGATAAACAAGTTAAGGAAGGTAAAGAGTTTTTAAAGAAATGTAAGATAGCAGCAGATGCTGGTGGATATTCGGAAGTAGAAATACTAAAAGATGGAACTACTAGAGAAGTGTTTCCTGATGAAAATGGCGAACTAATAGCCTTACCTACTATCAAGTATGGCAAGTCATTTATAACAATAAAATAGTTAGTAATTAACTGGGGTCGTGGTCAAGTGGTATTGAATAAATGACCCCATTAAATTTAAAAAAATGGCACAAGCAGCACTAACAGAAACAAAAAAAGTTTTAATGAAAAAAACTTTAGGAGTAGTTAAAGATACTATTACAAAATATTTTGATTTAGATAACCTTTTTAAAAAAACTAGAAAAAGAAAATATATAGATGCTAGATTAATGTTTGTAAAATACTCTTATGAAAAAATTATAAATAAGTCTACCGGTAAAAATTTATTTAAAAAATCTGAAATAGCCGCTTACATGAATTTAGACCATGCTACTATATTACATTCATTAAAAAAATTTGATAATTTATGTTTTTCAGATTTAGATTATAGAAACGAATGGGAAAGTCTTTTAAAAAAAATAGACAAAAAAATTCTTTTAGCACATAAAGAGCTAGAGTTACAAGACATACTTATTAATTATATCGAAATAAGTAATTCAGCAACTAAGACTAATCTACTTCAATATATCGTAAAAAGTCAACCTAGTTTAAAAGATATTTTTGAATATAGTTATGGCTTAGATTTAATAATTAAAGAAGAAAATGTTAGTTCAACTATAAACTAAAAACAATGAGCAAAGACCCAGCATTTCTTTTTTATAGTTCTGATTTTTTAACTGGTACTATGTTTTTGAGTGATGAACAAGTAGGTAAGTTTATTAGACTCTTATGCGTTCAGCATCAGAAGGGTAGACTATCAGAAAAGCATATGCTAAGCATATGTAAAGCATATGATTCTGACATCTACGAAATGTTTTTAAAAGATGAAGAAGGATTGTTTTATAACGAACGACTAGAAGCAGAAGCAACCAAGCGTTCAACGTACGCTGAGAGCAGAAGAAACAACGCTAAAGGTATTAAATCAAACAATAAACAACCTAAAACATATGCAAAGCATATGCATAAGCATATGGAAGATGAAAATGAAAATGAAGATAGAGATATAAATACAGTTATAAATACAGTTGAAATATATCCAACGTTCGAAGATTTCTGGAATCTGTTCGATAAGAAAATTGGAAACAAATCAGCAATGGAGAAAAAGTTTGACAACATGCCACAAAAGGTAAAGGAAAGGATAATTGAATATCTGCCTGACTATATCGAATCAACTCCAGATAAAGCATACAGAAAAAATCCACAAACCTTTCTCAATAATAAATCTTGGGAAGACGAAATAATTATAAAAAAGAATGAAAACAGAAACAATAACAGTACAGACTACTCAAGACTTAAATCACTTGTCGAATCTGCAAATTTCTAATCCTAAAGGAGCAATTTTAAATTCAGGACTTAGAACCGTTGAAGATGTTCTTAAAATCAAAGGCTTGCCTTCAATAGCTAAGATGGCTTTATTAAACAATAAGATGAAACTTGTAATTATAAACTGGCTTATGGAGGTTAACGAATTTATGAATCTAAAAAAGGGAATGACTGAGGGTCAAATAGTATTAGCAGCCACAACAATATTAGAAGACTATAATTCTTTAAATACAGCAGATTTAGCTTTGTTCTTTAAAAATTTAATAAATGGCAAATATGGAAATATGTTTGAATCTTTTAATAATCAAAAGCTTTGTGATGCACTTGATTTATACGTTGAAAGCAGACTTGAATATTCAGTAAGCAAATCACAATCCAAACACAATAGGTTTACAAGCCAAGAGATACAAGGTACATTTTTAGAAGATAAAAAAAGAGAAAAAAAACGAAGCAATTAATGGCAAAGTTAAAAGAACTAAAACGAGGGCAAAAAATGCCTGCAGACTTTTGGAACTATCAAGTAAATCCGATAGTTGGCTGGAAGTTTACAATAAGCACAAAGCATAATAAACATAAAAAATGAGTTTTTACATACAAGATAGAGAATTAGAACCTCCTGAAATATTAGAGAATGAATGTATTTATTGTGGAGACAAAAGCAAAGATAACTTCTGTTCCAAACAATGTAGAATTGCACACGAAAACGATTAAACTAAATATATAAAAATAGAAACTATGAACAACAAACCAAACACTTTTAACGACTGGACTGTAAGTACTGTCGGACAAACACAAACAATCGGAGCTAAAGGATTCCAAAAGCGTGAGCTAGTAATCACAGACAATGCAGAGAAGTACACACAGTTTAGATTAATAGAAGCTATGCAAGACAAATGTATTGACTTAGATGGAATAGCTAAAGGAGACAAAGTAAATGTAGACGTATGGCCTGGAGGAAGACAATGGACAAACCCAGAAGGAGTGGTTAAAACATTTAACTCCTACAGACTTGCGAAGATTGAGAAGATAGCTCATGACTGGGATGTAACAACAGCAGGAGCAGCTATAGATGCAGCGATGCCTAGCGATGATGATTTACCATTTTAATTATGCAGACAAAAGAAGAAAGAACAGCTTATCAAAAAAAATGGCATGCTGAAAACAAAGAGAGACATGTAGCTTATCAAAAAAAATGGAACGCTGAAAACAAAGAGAGACGAGCAGCTTATGATAAAAAATATCGAGCTGAAAACCCAGAGAAAAAAGTAGCCTCTAATAAAAAATGGCATGCTGAAAACAAAGAGAGACATGTAGCTATTAATAAAAAATGGCGAGCTAAAAACTCAGAGAAAATAGCAGCTTGTAGTAGAAAAGCAACCAAAAAAAGCAGAGAAAATTTATCTGATTCTTATGTAAGCAAACGTTTTGCTCAACTAAAAAACTCTCCCTATACTGCAAAAGAGCTAAGGCAATTTCCTGATATTATTGAAACGCTTAGGCTGATTATGAAAATCAAAAGATTATGTATAATTAAAAATAAAGAAAATGAAAACAGTTAAACCAACTATAATAAAAAAAGTTGAAAATCTTGAAGACGTACACTACAAATTATTAGATGTGTTTCAACAAGTATACGATGGTAAAATGGATTGTAGAAAAGGTATAGTTCTAGCCAAAGTAACGGAGCAATCAATCAGAGCTTTGTTAGTTCACAAGATGTATGAACAAACAGAAATCAATGCAACGGCTTCAAATGAATTTAACCTAAAAGTAACAGCAGTATGAAATACACCTACGAAGACATAAGCAAGATAGTTGCGTTTAAGACTTGGACTGTCAAGAAAAAGGTAGATACTCTTTTAGAAATTGATGCTGTACTTTACTGCAACTTAGGAATTGATTCTAAAGACTCAGAAAAAAAAAGGGTTAAAGCTATAAGCAGAAAGATATATAGAGCCATTAGCCTAGTAAGCCCAACTGAAGGATATCTTCTAGAAGCTCACATGAACGAGAAAGATTTAACACAAGCAATTTAGATTGACAGCTCGGAAAGACGAGCATTTTTTCATTTGGTTTTGATTCGGAAAGCCCTTTACTTAATTGTGAGGGGTTTTTTGTTTGTAATTAAGCTTTTACGTTAATAACTTAGAGTAGTTTATATGTTTACTTGTTTTTAATTTAGCTGTACCACTTGACCGATAATAAAAAATCGGGATGGACTATACAAAATATCCAAGCAAAACACTTAGCCAATTAAAGGCTTCAGCTGTTCGACACTTTCATAAGTTTATAAGAGAACGAGACAAAGACTTGCCTTGCATTTCTTGCGGCAAATTCACCATCCTACAAGCAGGACATTTTCATTCTGCGGGCAATTATCCTATTACAAGATTTAACGAAGACAATGTCAACGGTCAATGCAAGAAGTGTAATTACTTCTTATCTGGAAATCTAATTCCATATCAACAAGAACTTATAAATCGTATTGGTTTAGACCGAGTTAAAGCACTACAGCAAAAAATATCATTAAGCAAACAAACAGGTTATAAATGGAATAGGTTTTATCTCATTGAAATAATAGAAACCTACAAGCAAAAGAACAAGCAGTTTAAATGAAAAGACTAGAAAAAATATATAAGCTAAGAAAGCATCCTGAAAATCCTAGAGTAATCAAAGATGTAAAGTTTCAGCTATTAGTAGACTCAATAAAAGATTTCCCTGAGATGCTTGAGAAACGTCCGCTAGTAGTTAATGAAGACCTGCAAGTATTAGGGGGCAACATGAGACTAAGAGCAGCTCAAGAAGCAGGGCTTAAAGAAATATGGATAGATGTAGCAGAAGGATGGTCTATTGAAAAGCAAAACGAATTTATCATAAAAGATAATTCAGGCTTTGGAGAATGGGACTGGGACAAATTAGCTAACTCATGGGATGTAGAAGATTTGAATGATTGGGGTTTAGACTTACCGCCAATGTTTGACGAACCCGAACCCGAAGCAACCGAAGACGATTATACAGAGCCTGACAATATGCAAGTCGATGTTGTCTTAGGGGATTTAATAGAGATAGGAGAACACCGATTACTTTGTGGAGACAGTACAGACAGCGACCAAGTGGCAAAGCTAATGAATGGAGAAAAGGCGGAAATAGCTTTTACAAGTCCGCCATATAACGCAGGAAAAACTCCATCAGAAATAAAAAATGGAAAAACATCTAAATATGAAAACGATTCTGACAATAAATCAGACTTGGAATATTTAAAGCTGCTTTGCGATTCTACAAATAATAGTTTACTATTTAGTCAATATAGTTTTGTAAATATACAAAGCCTATCTGGTAATAAAATACCATTAATTAATTTTCTTTATAACATAAAAAACCTTTATGCTGACACTATTATTTGGCAAAAACAAACTTCACAACCTGCAATGGCTAAAAATGTATTAAACTCTCAATTTGAATATGTACATATTTTCAGTAAAAAAGCTAATAGAGTAATAGGCACAAAAGAATTTAGAGGAACCATACCAAATGTCTTAGATATTAGCAAACAAACACAAAACAAGGTTAAAGAACATAATGCTACTTTTCCAATTCACTTTGCAGAATTTTTTGTTACTAACTTTTGTGAAAAATCCATACTTGATTTATTCTTAGGAAGCGGCACAACTATGGTAGCAGCCCATCAACTTAAAAGAAAATGCTACGGAATGGAACTAGACCCTAAGTATTGTCAAGTAATAATTGACAGAATGCAAAAACTAGATTCAAAATTAGAAATTAAGATTAACAATAAGATATATGAAAAAACAGAATACGTTCTTTAATTACCGCCTCCTCAGTCAAGGCAAACTAATAACAGCAGTTTTATCTGTTTCTGCTAAAAAAATTAAACGTAATGGATAATGATTGGGAGTTGACACTTGGATTTTATCCTGGAATCTTATTTGGCTTTAGACATTACGAACAAAAGAACTGTACAGATTATGTGCTTTACTTACCGCTTATAGATTTATGCTTAACAATATACAATGAATAAAACGCAAAAGGTTAAAACAATAAAGTACTACAAAACCGTATTAGAATACACGAAAAATAAAAATCATAGAGAATATATAATACAAATGATTGACTGCTTAATAAATGAAAGTAAGCAACCTCATGAATCATTATGTTTTAAAGTTGAAAGAATAAATTAACAATGATTATACAATGGCAAAAGAAGACAATCTAAAGAGCTGGGAAAAAGGAGTTTCAGGTAATCCAAAGGGTAGACCAAAGGGAGCATTAGGCAGAGCAAATATCGTTAAGAAATGGATGGAAGCTGCGAAAGATGTTAAGAACCCTATAAACGGTCTTACAGAGCATTTAAGCCAAGAAGATATGCTAACCCTTGCAATGATAAGTAAAGGGCTTAAAGGAGACGTAGCAGCCTATAGGGCTTTAATGGATTCTCTTTACGGTGCAGTAAAACAAACAATGGAATTAAGCCAAGCAGAACAACCAATATTTAAACAACTGGATATAGATGTTATTGAGTACGACAGCCCAGAAGAAGATAGCGAAACTACGTAGACGCATTAGAATCGTTCAGGGTGGCACTTCATCATCTAAAACGTTCTCTATATTGCCTTTGCTGATTAACTACGCTACAACGCATCCTAATAGCGAAATAAGCATTGTATCTGAATCAGTACCGCATTTAAAACGTGGTGTTATTCGAGACTTTAAAAAGATAATGCAATGGACTAACAACTGGAAAGATGAACAGTACAACCGTTCAGCAATGACCTATAATTTTTTTAATAATTCTTTTATTGAATTTTTTAGTTGTGATAACCCATCTAAATTAAGGGGTAGTAGAAGGCATATATTATTTATAAACGAATGTAATAATGTTGACTTTGAATCTTATCAGCAGTTAGCTATTCGTACTTCAAAATTTATCTATTTAGATTTTAATCCAACAGGAGAATTCTGGGTTAATACAGAACTAGAAGGAGCAAAAGACACGCAAAAAGTAATCCTTACTTATTTAGATAATGAAGCTGCACCTAAAGCAGCTGTTCAAGAAATACTAAAGGCTAAAGCTAAAGCAGATTTAGGCAATAAGTTTTGGCTCAATTGGTATAATGTTTATGGTCGTGGTTTGCAGGGAAAACTATCTGGTGCAATTTATGAGAACTGGGAACTTGGAAAGTTTCAAACCATAGGTAGAACTGTACTAGGTCAAGACTTTGGATTTAGTAACGACCCTTCTACCCTACTTAAAACTAACATAGATAAAAAAAATAAGATTATCTACGTTCAAGAATGTTTCTATCTAACCAAACTAACAGCATCACAGTTAGGAGAGTTAAACGCAAAGCACGCTGGCAGGGATTTAATTGTAGCTGACTCAGCAGACCCCAGATTAATAGATTCCCTTAAACAATCATGTAACATAGTCCCTGCAATTAAAGGTCAAGGTTCAATCGTATATGGTATTGCAATGATTCAAGACTATAAACTAATCATTGACCCTGAAAGCAAAAACCTAATTAATGAACTTAAAAACTACGTCTGGCTAGAAAAGAAAAGCCAAACACCCATAGCAAAATTTGACCATTTATTAGACGGATTAAGATATTCAGTATCGTATCAATTATCTAATCCAAATTCAGGAGAGTATCATATCTGGTAAAAGAATTAAAATGAAAGAAACAAATAAATTAGACTGGTTGAAGGTTATTTATAAAGACCATAAAGAATGGATAAATATTGTTAAAGGTTTTGGCGAGAATGTATTTGCCGAAGACATTGTAATGGAAACTTATATTCGTATTTCTAAGTATGCAACTCCTGAAAACATAATACAAAATAATAAAGCACATAGAGGCTATATGTATATTTCTCTGAGGTCTGTTTACTATCAGTATTATAATGTTAAAAAAAGAATAGACATAGTAAATATTGATGACTACAAAGGTCTTCTTCAATTGCCAAACCAAACAAATTTAGAAGAACAAGAAGCTTTTCATTCTGTTTGTTTATTGATAGATGAAATAGCAGAAGATTGGTCATGGTATGACCGAAAACTTTTTAAGGTCTATAGAGATAGTGGGCTGTCTATTCGTAAGATAGCAGCAGGAACTAAGATAAGTTGGGTTAGTGTATTTAATACAATAAAGAATTGTAAACAAGATGTAGAACAAAAGATAGGGGAAACCTATAAAAATTATAAAAACCGAGATTATGACAAAATTTAAAGGAGACAAAAGAAGTAAGGCTTACAAAGAGTGGAAGAAGAACCACGCTGAAGCAAGTAAAGGTTTAGGAGACCAAATAGAAAAGTTTACAAAAGCTACTGGTATAAGAAAGTTTGTAAAGTTTGTTGCTGGAGACGATTGTGGGTGCAGCGAACGTAAAAATAAATTAAATGCCTTATTTCCTTCTTATAAACCGAACTGCCTTACAGAAAATGAGTACAACTATTTAAGTGAAAGGATTGGTAAACTAAAACAAGTAACAGGAGAAGAACAAAAGGCTTTATTGAATATCTATAATAGGGTTTTTAATGACCGTAAAGTATTAACTGGATGTAATACGTGTTTCTTAAATGGGGTCTGGAAAAAACTTGAAATGATTTATAAGGAATATAAATAACACTAGAAGAAAGGGAGCTATTATAAATGTAGCTCTTTTTCATTTTATACAAAAACTAATTTTTTTTATTGTATTAGTATGGATGTAGAAATTTTAATACCGAGCTGTTTATCTGAAGTAACATTGGAGCAGTACCAAAAGTTTACAAAGTTAAATACAGATGAAAACCAAGACAGCAGTTTTTTAATGCATAAGACTGTTGAGATATTCTGCAACCTTAATTTACAAGATATAGCTAAAGTGAAGTTTACTTATATTCAAGAAATCCTTAACGATATAAACAACCTCTTTGAAAAGAAGCAAGACTTAATTCCAACCTTTACTCATAGAGGTATTAAGTTTGGATTGATACCTGTGCTTGATGATATGACACTTGGAGAATATGTAGACCTAGACGAAAACTTTACAGACTGGGATAATATGCATAAGGCTATGGCAGTTCTTTATAGACCTGTTACATTAAATAAAGGGGATAGATATCAGATAGAAGATTACAATGGTTTAGACAATGCTGAAACAATGAAGCAAATGCCATTGAATGTTGTAATGGGATGTATGTTTTTTTTTTGGAATTTAAACGAAGAGTTACTGAAAACTACCCTGAATTATTTGAGTCAGGAAATACCGAAGCAGCTAACTACGGAGCAGCTACAAACTTTGGTAAAAAGTGGGGGTGGTATCAATCAATCTATGGACTCGCTAAAGGAGATGTTAGACGGTTTGAAGATATCACTAAATTAAACTTTCACGAGTGCTTAATGTATTTAGCATTTGAAAAAGAGAAGAACGAATTAGAAGCAAAATTAATAAAGAATAGATGACAGGATTTTATAACGTAACAAAAAAGATAAAGGATGCATTAGCTGCAGAGCCTTTTGTAAATACGGTTTCTTTTGGCTCATTAGATGACATTGATTTAAATAAGCAAACTATATTTCCTTTGTCTCATATCATAGTTAACAATTGTAATGTAGGCTCTAATACAATGACTTTTAATATTAGCATTCTAGCTATGGATATAGTAGATGAAAGTAAAGACGAAGTAACTGACATATTCGTGGGTAATGATAACGAACAAGACGTTTTAAATACGCAGTTAGAAGTCCTTAATCGGGTTTTAGCACTACTACAAAGGGGAGATTTATATACTGACTTATTCCAAGTTGAAGGAGCTGTAGGATGTGAACCTTTTGTAGACCGCTTCGAGAATAAATTAGCAGGATGGGCTGCAACTTTTGACGTAATAGTACAAAATGATATGACCGTATGTTAACCAATACTGAATTAGCGTTATTAAAATTTAAGAGGTTTGTTGCACAACAAGCAAGAACCAGACTATCTAAGCTTAAAATGAATGACTCTAAAGGGCTTTATAAAAAGCTTGACGGTGTTTTAAAAGTTAACCCTAAAAGAATCTCTTTAAGTTGGGATTTGGGTTATGGTACATTTCAAGATTTAGGGGTTAAAGGTAAAGACCCTAGCAAAGTTTCGCCAAACGCAAAGATAACAGGACAGCAAGCACCCAACTCTCCTTACAGATTTGGTACAGGTTCAGCACGAGGTAAATGGGGTCAGTTTGTAGCAAGTCTAGAAAAATGGGCAAAAAGAAAGAACGTAAGATTTAGAGACGAAAAAGGAAAATATGTAAAAGGTAATTATAAGTCTCTGGCTTATGTAATAGCAAACAATATTTATGCTAGAGGTATTAAGCCTAGTTTATTTTTTACTAAACCATTTGAACAAGGATTTAAAAAGCTACCTGATGAAGTTTTAGAAGCATACGGATTAGATGTAGAAGACTATTTGAAATATACAATTAAAGCAGAAAAATAATGAGTACAAAAATAAACATAAGAAGCCCCTTCTTTTTAAGCCTAACAGAACCAACTCAAACGTTTGGTATATTTGATTGTAATACTGCTCTACTTTCAAATTTTGCAGTAAGAAGTTCTGGTTTTATAGACAACCCTTTACCATCAAAAGGAGTTATAATAGACCAGAGCGTTTTTAGTTTCCCAGCAAATAGTGGCTCTTCAACTATCCCTAGAAGCGTTACTTATACAATAGTAATTCCTGCTAATTATACAAATTCATCAGATTCTACTATTGATTGTGTTCAAACATTTAACCAACCTTTTCAAACTGCACAAGAAAATCCAAGTGATAATAATACTTGTCCTACAGTAAACACACAGCCTTCAAATCTTTCAGGAATTACTGCTGGTGCTGCTCAAGTAATAGATGTAGATACTTTATTTACAGCAGGGTCTGAAGCTATTGGAACTTATAACGTAAAAAGAATAAGCGGAAGTAGCTCTATAACTGCTGTGATTTCAGGCACAGGAACTAATGTTATCTGTACAATTGAATCAAGTACTGCTTGCGTTACTGGACAATTTCTTTTTCAAGCTATAAATACTTCTGGAAGTTGCGAAGCTTTAACTAATGCTTTTTCGTTTAGTACAGCAGGATGCCAAGCCTTTGATTGTGATGACCCTGATTTTATTGCTGATAGTGGTAAAATATACCAAGATGGTTCAGTAAAGAAATCTGTTTATCAGCTTGGCGGTCTTAGCTTAAACAAACTCCTTTATGGTTCAACAGACATCTCAACTAGTTTAACTGTAGGAGCAAATAATACAGGTTCTGATAGAACTATTGTATTAACATATAGATTTAATATTCCATTAGGATATACTAATTCAGGAACATTTGATTGTAATATTCCCTACACACAAAAAGCAGTTGAAACTCTTTTACCTTTTGCCTGTGCAGATGCTGATATTACAGCCCCTTTTATTTCTGACCAAGGTTCTATTCAAAACCCTACAGACAAAGTCGGGCTAGGGACTTATGTTTCACATTCTCCGGCTGGCTTTCAAACCGTTACAACACCAACACCTAGAACTATATATTTTACAGTAACTGCACCATCAAGCGGATTTAGCAACAATGGCGTTACTATACCACCTTGTCCAGTTCCAGTTTTACAGCCTGCACTTATTCCAGTAGTTGGAACTACAGGGCTTTATTTAAGTAGGGGATTTGCTAGTGTAGATGATATATGTAAACTACAAAGACCGGGAGTATTTTTTGAAACATATATTGAAGCAAAAACAACAGCGTCATCATTTACTCAAGCTCAAGGAAGTTTTTCTCAAATAATTACTGTAGGTGGTTCTGTCTTGCAAGGTAATGGACAAATATTTGTTATAACTCCAACATTACAAAAAGTAGACGGAACTGTAATATTTTCTTTTTTAAAGATAGAAGGCGGAGTAGTTCAAGCTACAGGAAAACATATCTGTACTTATGATGGAGGGTTTGTATAATTTAATTAAAAAAAAATGGCTTTAGAAAAAATAGATTTAAAATTATATGTTTACCCTGGAACTTCGGGAAACTTTACGAGTTCAGATTTAAAATATGAAATAAGCAAGAGCAGAATATCTTCCCAAGATAATATTGTTTTAGAAATTGGGGAGCTTGTTAAAGATTACCTTACCAGTTCTTTCAACAATGATTATGTATGTTCTACTAAATGGGTTTCTGCGGTTGTTCAATATTACGATTCAGAAACAGGGGTACTATTTGAATCAAACGGAACGCAAACTTTTACTTATCTAGCCTTTGATGGTTATGGCGATTTCCAAGAAGAAATAAACCCTGCTTTAAGTACTGACTTATTACAGAATAGTTTGAATATGTATCTACCTGAAGATACTGCAGGAAAACTTCCAATATTTGCTGAAGGTGTTGGTAAGGTTATAATAGATTCTACTACAACACAAATAACTGACAGCGGAAACAGCAACCAAAAGATTCAATATTTAACAATACCTGCAAATACAAACACAGTTAAGGTTTATGCTACTAATGATTCTACACTTTTAAAGACTGTAACAGTTAACAATGTATGCGAACCTAAATTTACACCCTATAAAGTAAGCTTTATAAACAAGTTAGGAGCGTATCAAGATATATACTTCTTTAAAAAGACTACAGAAAGGTTTAATGTAACAGATGAAACATACAAAAGAAACATAATAAACACGTCAACCTTAACTTATGGAACTAATGATGGTCAAAAACAACGCTATAACGTAAACGGTTCTACTAAAATTACTTTAAATACTGGTTATGTAAAGGAAGATTTCAATAGTGCATTAGAAGAACTGTTCTTATCAGAGAACGCTTGGATAAGATGGGAGGGCAAAACACTACCTGTTATAATTTCAAGCAAGGATATGACCCTTAAAACAGTTTTAAATGACAAGTTAATAGATTATACAGTAGGATTTGAGTTTGCCTTTAACAAGATAAACAATGTTCGATAATGATTTCATTACAATTATATATAGAAGGAGAGCAAGTAGAACTACACGACAATGAAAGTGTAATACTTAAACAAAGTTTAAAAGATGTACAAGACATACAAAAAGTCTTTACAGATTATTCAAGAACTTTTAACGTTCCTGCTTCTAGAGTAAATAACAAGCTGTTTAAACATTTCTATAATTTTAACATACAGGGGTTTGATGCAAGAAGCAAAAAGCCTGCAACTTTAGAACTTAATTACGCCCCATTTAAAGTTGGGAATATTAAGCTTGAAGGTGTTCAGATGAAAGATAATAAACCTGTAAATTATAGGATTACTTTCTTTGGAAATATGACTTCCTTAAAAGACATTTTTAAAGATGACGAATTAAGTTTATTATCTGCACTTTCAGGGTCTAATGCTTTTAACTTTACAGCAGCAGAAGTTTCAACATTACTTCAAGACGGAAAGAGTTTAACTATAGCTGGAGAAGTAATTCCACAAGGATTAGTTGCTCCATTAATAACTCATACTGATAGACTGTATTATAATGCATCACAAAACACAGCAGGAACTTTTAACTTACATTATGGGTCTGCTTCAAAAGGGGTTCTTTATAATCAACTTAAACCAGCCATAAGTATTTACGTTTTACTTAGAGCGATTGAAGAAAATTACAACATTAAATTTAGTAATGATTTTATAAAAAGTACAAATGAAGACATAACTAAATTATATATGTGGCTTCATAGAAAAAAAGGAAGTGTATTAAGTGATGATTTTCAAAATAGCATTTATGTTACAAATTATACTAATATAAGAACTGGAATTTTTGGCGGCGAATTTGCATCTGGTGGATTTAGGAACAGAACTGTTGACAATGGGGTTAATAGGTTTATAGAAATAAAAGTTACAACAGCTTCTTCAGTCAAATATCAAGTTATTTTAAGAGAAGGAAACAATGTTCCTCACAGTTCAGAGCAAACAGGAAACTCTACTCCTATATCTTTCAATGATAACTTTGAACTTTTTAGCCAACCACAAGGAGGGTCTGAATTTTTTACACTTCAAATAATTACTACAGATGCTGCTATTTTTGACTTTGAATTTTTTGTAAGAGATGTTGCAGAAAACAGAAGCGGTACGTCTTCAGCACAAGCTCAAATAACAACAACTACTGATTTTTATTTTAACATCTTAAATGAATTGCCAAAAATTAAAGTGATGGACTTGTTGACCGGTGTCTTCAAGATGTTCAATTTAGTTTCTTATTTTGAAGATGATGTAATTAAGGTTTTACCATTAGATGATTTCTATGCAAGTAGCACATCAACTTATGACATTACTAAGTATTTAGACAAAGGAACTTCTGAAGTAAATACCGTACTCCCTTTTAGTTTAATCAATTTTAAATATCAAGAAGCAAAAACATTATTAGCTTATAATCACAACAAGAATTTTAATATTGAATGGGGTAATTTATCATATGAGAATTCTGGTATTTCAGAAGGTATCACATACAATGTTCAGCTTCCTTTTGAAAACTTAAAATTTGAAAGGTTGCTTCCTTCTTCAATTCAATGGGGTTTTTCTGTTGATTCAAACTTAGAGCCATATATAGGAAAGCCCTTTATCTTTTATGCAGATAAGATTGAAAATGCAGAGCCAATATCTTTTCTATCTGTTGCAGGAGGTACAGCAGCTTCAGTTCCTAAATACTTTGTTCCTTCAAATTCAGTAAAAGTAAAAGAAGATTCTAATACAATAAACTTTGGAGCTGAACAAAGCGAATGGCTTGCAACTAATTTTGATAAGTCCTTATACAAAACTCACTATGATACATTTATTAAGGGTGCTTTTAGTCAATCAAGAAGGTTAAGCAAATTTCAAGCATACGTTCCTATGTCTGTCATTTCAAATTTAAAACTTGAAGACAAGATAATTGTGTTTAGCAATTTATATAAAATAAACACACTAACAACAAACTTTGCTACTGGGCTTTCCTCTTTTGAGTTGATTAATGAAACTATTGATTTCACATCTACAGCAAACCAAAACAGTTCTGATGAAGCTAGAACTATTGATACCTCTAGTGTTACAGCAGACTCTACCTTAGTAAGAGCTGACAATGCAATACAAAGAATATAACTATGATAGAAAATATATTACAAATGCTAGAGATAGCAAAACGAGAAAAGAAAATAGGAGAGTTAACTCATATAGCATTGGGCAAACATAAGTTACCAGACACTTTTAAAGAAGGATTTAAAATGCTAAAACTAGAATTATGGCAGTAAAGAAAACTATTGAAATAGAAGCTAATGTAGGAAAAGCTGAAAAAGACCTAAAGGGTTTAGAAAAAGGTTTACAAAAAGTAGATAAGGGGGTTGAAAATATTGGCGATTCATCTAAAGAAACCCAAAAAGAAATGGGGTCTTTCGGTACTGCTATAGATAAAGTTACTGGAGGGGGTGTTACTGGTTTTAAAAATATGGTTAAAGCTGTTAGAGCAGGAACTTTTAGCTTTAAAGCATTAGGGAAAGCAATTTTTTTAACTGGTTTAGGTGCTTTAGTTATAACTATTGCTGCTTTAGTCAAGAACTTTGGGAATAGTGAAGAAGGTGCTAACAAGCTAAGTAAGATGTTATCTCAAATAGGGGTAATTGCAGGGAATGTAACCGACATATTATACAACTTAAGCCAAAGTGTTTTTGCCTTATTTACTGAAGGTTTTGATGCGGCTGCTGTTTCATTTAAAAAGGCTACTGACCAAATGGCAAACTTTGTAGAGGAAACTAAAAGAGAGGTTGCAATACAGGGGGTCTTGGCAGACAAACAGGCAGAGCTAATTAAAATAGAAAGACAATTAACAGTAGAACGAGCTGAAGCAAACAAGAAAAGAGCAGATTTATTAGACAAATCAGCAAACAAAGAGAAATTTACAGCAAAGCAAAGGATAGAATTTTTAGAAGAAGCCGCAGCAATAGACGAAGAGATAACAAATAAAGAAATTTCAGCCGCTCAAGTTAGACTTGAAATAAAACAAGAAGAAAATAAAGCATCTGAAAGTGGAACAGAAGACCTTGTTGCTGAAGCAACATTAAAAGCGGAATTAATTAACCTAGATACTGCTAGATTAATGAAAGCTAAAACTGTAACTGCTCAAATTGTAGGAGCAAAAAGAGAAGAAGCAGCAAGGCTAAAAGCAATTAGAGATACTGAAGCTGCTGAAATTCTTGAAGCACAAAAAATAGTAAACGAAAAAGAAAAAGCTGATAAAATATTAGCTGCTGAAGAAAAGAAAAAAGCTGCAGAAGCTGACTTACTTTATTGGGAAGGAGAAGCAGACAAAAAAGCTGCTGAAGATGCACAAAAAGAAAAAGACAGATTACAAGGAATTGCTGACCACGAACTAGAGTTAAAGCAAAAAGAAGAAATAAGACAAGCTACATTATCAAACTTAGATACTATAATATCTGTAGCAGGAGCTGAATCAAAAATAGGCAGGGCATTATTTATAGCTAAACAAGCAATGTTAATTAAAGAACAAATTGCAGCAGCTAAAGCTACATTAAATGCAATTGCTTTAAAGGCTGCAGAAGCTGGAGTAGATGCTTCAGCTGGTTTTATGAAGACTGCTGCAAAAGGTTTTCCTGGTAACGTTCCTTTATTAATTGCTTTTGGTGCTCAAGTTGCTGGAATATTTGGCTCTATTAAGTCTGCTGTAAATGCTGCAAAAGGTAGTGCTTCAAAAATGGGTGGTTCTGGTGGTGGTGGTTCTGTATCTTCACCTAGATTATCTGTATCTGCTGCATCTGCTCCCCCTGCATTTAACGTTGTAGGAGCGTCTGAAACAAATCAGTTGGCACAATCTATAGGGCAAGACGAGAAACAACCCTTAAAAGCCTTTGTAGTGTCTAACGATGTAACTGATGCACAAGCTTTAGATAGAAACATAGTAGAGAATGCATCAATAGGTTAAATAAAAGGCTAAGATTTAGGTACTAATTTTTTTAATTCCGTTTCAACTAAATTATTAAAGCTTCGGTTTTCAGTTTTAGCCTTTTGTTTTAAAGACTTTAATAGTTCTGAGTCTAATTTAAAAGTATAAGATTCTTTAGGCATAAGTAAATTCTTTTTTATTAATTATTTCTTTACAAGTTCCACAAGTTATAGCAGACCAACTAAAATGGTAAACTCTAGTTTTGCCTAAACATTTTGGGCAAGTAATTTCTTTTCCTTTTTGTCCTGCTCTAGTATATCTATTAACTTGTTTCATAGGAATTTTTTAATCTATTTAATCTTTCGTTTTCATGTTCTCCTTCAATAGTATAATCTCCCACTACACTACAAATTAATTCATAGTGTAAATCTGAAGCTCCATCTAATTCTAAATCAAACTCTAAAAAAGTATCATGTACTTCTTTTTGTAAAGATGGCTTTAAATCTCTCATTTCATTTCTATACTCGTGATTCCAAAAATAATTCATATTGTTTGTTTTTAAAGGGGGTTGTTAACCCCCTGTTTTTTTTATTTTGAAAATTCTAACTCTAAATCGTCCCACGCTCTATTTAATGCGTGTATTTGTGTCTTAATCTGACCGTTAGAGTTATTAGCTCTATCGTGTCTGCTACCGAATGGCATATCTAAGTTATGCTCTAAGATGTTGATTTTTTCTTCGATGTTTTTCATTAATTGGTTAATTTGTAATGCTTCCATGATAATATTTGTTTTTAATTATACATCTAAGATACATCTTTTTTTATTAACCACCAAGAAAAATAACAAAAACACTAAAAAAGTATTGTATTAATATGGACATAATAGAATTATTTATAGATGAAGAAGATGAAGTTTCTGGAATAGAGGCTGTGTCATTAGTTGAATCAGGTGCAATTGAAAGCGACTTTATTGCATTGAAGAACCAAGAGTTCAAGTTTGCAGAAGTAAACAAAGAGAAGCGTATTCTTATGGGCGCAGCGCTAATCCCCAATAGACCAATTTATCGAAAGACCGAAGACAACGAGTATTATATATATTTCAGTAAATCAACAGTTAGGAAAGCTTCAGAGTTATTTTTTATAAGAGGCAATCAAAACAATTCTACACTAGAACACAACGTTCCACTAACTGGCTTAACAGCTGTTGAAAGTTGGATAGTAGAAGATGAAAAAGACAAAAGCAGATTCTATGATTTAGATGTACCTATTGGAACTTGGATGCTTTCAATGAAAGTTTTAAACGATGATGTATGGAATGACTGGATTTTAACAGGAAAAGTGAAAGGATTTTCTATTGAAGGCTACTTCGCTGACAAATTAGAGAGAGCTAACGAGCCTGTAAAACAATCTGCAGAAATTGATGAAGAAGCTTCAGCTGAACAATTACTATCTAAATTAAAAGACCTTTTTAAAAATGGATAACGATTCAAATAATAAATATGCACCAAGCCCTAAGAATGACAAAAGAGGTTGTCTTTGTAAAGATGGGAAAAAATATTCTAGAAAATGCTGTGATGGTAGCTTTCAAGCACAAGGAATAGGAAACATTACCAAGATAAATTAAAACGAAAATACAACAAAACAATTCTTTGTTTATTGTATTAATATAAACCACACACATGAACGCAATAAATATGTTAAACAAAGTAAAAGAAGTTCTTGGGGTTGAATTATCCGAAGAAATTAAATTAGCTCAAGCTACATTAGAAAACGGGACTATCATTGAAGCAGAAGAATTTGCTGAAGGTAAAGAAGTTTTTATTGTAACTGAAGAGGACAAAGTAGCACTTCCAGTTGGAAGCTACAAAATGGAAGATGGTCAAGAACTGATTATTGAAGAAGAAGGAATTATTAAATCTATTGGAGAAGCTGTTGAAGAAGCTCCAGAAGAAGCTCCTGCAGAAG
>Ga0209711_10000802_pt1 | contig 32308 bp, 30 predicted proteins | sample ArcticOcean_MG_C_7_FD_187441 | JGI IMG/M metagenome (GOLD analysis project Ga0209711, IMG submission 187441) | Marine microbial communities from western Arctic Ocean - ArcticOcean_MG_CB11_88 (SPAdes) (version 2) | ecosystem: Environmental > Aquatic > Marine > Oceanic | place: Arctic Ocean...
CTTTATAGCTCTGTTGCGACCGATATTATTGTCGATCTTGCAGGTTGGTTCCCAGGCGATGCATTTACTGGAGCCACACCCAAGCGTTTTGTCGACACACGAGACGGTACCGGCGCACCTGTAGCCAAGCTCACCTCGTCAGATCAGCTATCCGTCGCTCTGCAACTCGCATTAATTACGGTGAACGGTAACGACGCCCAGATTCCTCTGAGCGCGACTGCGGTTGCTCTAAATGTAACCGTCGTGAACCCTGAAGCCGCAGGCTTCGTCACGGTATGGCCATGCAGTGCAGCGAGACCTAATGCCTCGAACCTGAACTTTGTTGCGGGTCAAACGGTCGCCAACAACGTTGTTGCGCCCATAGGTGATCAGGGCAATGTGTGCTTCTATTCAAGTCAGAATGCAGACGTCATTGTCGATGTATCAGGGTACTTCATGGGCGAAAGTGGCAATCAGTTTGTGGGCGCTTCACCGAAGCGGTTTGTTGATACGAGAGATGGGACCGGACCCGCTCCACAATGAGAAGAATCATTCAAGAATTTTCAGTCCTTAGAACTGCTCTTTCAATGATTACCCTAGTATCAGATTTGTAGGTGATTTCATTGTAAGCGCCTTATAAATAGGGATTTTAGGTTTCCGTGACAAGCATTCCTTGAGGCATTTGACACAAATATCTGCCACATATACTGAGTATCCTAGGGCGAAGTCTAGGGTTTAGTATGCTGGCCTATGGTTGAAAAAAGAACCCTCAGTTTTGTGTGCGAGTAAAAATAGCCATGTGCTGCGCTGCTCTGATTCACCTGTTTGCGATGAACCACCCGCCCCTACCCCTAGGCAATACAACCAATCACAATGCATCCATGAGTCGCCCGTTAGAGAGGCTTCTGTGCTGTGTGTGGTGATGCTGTTAGATGAGGCTGGTGGGTGGTGCTGTGGGGAACGCTCACGCAGATGCTGATCGCCTTGGCGAGCCATAGGTCAGATAGATTCAGGTGAGGGGTGGTCCTGGGATCGGTATTTGAGGTAGTTGAAGTTGGGATGGTTGGTGCTCGGGTTGGTGGTGCTAGTGTTGAACTAACGTAGTATCTAAGTGGTAATTCTTATTACGAGAGGACGTTGGATTTATGTGCCACAGCCCCTTGCTTATGTTGCTGTTGGGGTTATGGCCTCAGTCAAGTGGGAAATGCGTGGGTGACGCTAGTTGTACCTGAGGCTTTCTAAGAACGAAGGGTCTTTCGCTATGGAAGTACAGGTGACTTTCAGAGCCTTTTCTAAGCTGCTCACAGCCATGTCCACATTAGCGGCTTTATCCAGAAGACAAGCACTATAAATTCGATCGAACTTATCCTCCTTCTCTCGTTTTACCTGCGCTTCTTGTTCCCGCGTCTTCTCTGCTCTTTCAGCTTCAGCAACTGTTCCGAGGAAGTTACCGTCTTTCCAAATGCCTTCCTTTACCGAGCCATTTGCGTAGGTAGTGGTGCCTTGTCCATTTTTTTTACCATCCTTATATCCACCAACGTACTTTTTGCCATTTGCGTAGGTATGGGTGCCTTGTCCGTTCCTTGCACCATCTTGAAACTCACCAACATACTTACCGCCCCTTGCGTAGGTATAGGTGCCAAAGCAGTTTTTCTTAAAATAAATAGCGCCAGAAGGACAATCTGGTAAATCAGACGCGCCGATTGCATTGACGCCTATAATCAATCCGGTTAGTAGTACAACGATTTTTATAGATATATTTTTCATTCGTTAATCTTAAATCATTTCCTGCTACTCAACTAGATTGCTCTATGGGGTTACGCCAACTTTGGGAAGCCTTGGACAACCTTTTAGCTAATCAACTAGTGTCATTATCAGAGGGTTAACTAGAGAGGTGTCTGTTGGTTGTTGAAGGTGGTTGTTAAAGGTGATTGTTGAATGAATGCCTAGAGAACCCAATGTGAAAGTGAGAGTTGTCTAGAACCCTTTTTCCTTTACGCCCGCGCCAACTTTTCCCTATTATAATCAGGGGGTTACATTGGTATTTGGAAATAAAGTTATTATTCAGGTGCTCTACAGCCCCCTGTTTACCGTAGGGCAGTTTCTACTTTACACAACCCACTTTGACAACATTCTTACCAACAGCACTCCAACCTTTGGCAGTTTGAATACCTAAGGCCTTTGCAGCCTTTCTTAGCGTTGGTGTGTCGAGCTTCATCCAAGCTGGGCTATGCTTTCCTAGAGCTTGGCTTGAGATCTCTGTTACATCATCACTAAAGTTATCCAACACACAAGCAATCTCAAGTGCTGCTTTGTAGTGTGGAGCTTCATCGATGATGACTTGGATCTTGATCTCAGGGAGAGCTTGATCGATTAAATTAACCAGATCGTTACCATTGGGCTCACTGACTTCATCGTAACGGTCTTTATCCCATAGATAGAGATGTGAGGTGTTGGCTTCACCATTGTTAATAACTCTGGCTGTACCTCTTCCCATGAGCTGTTGAAGTGATGCAAACGATTCATGCAACTCAACCCACTTGGTAAAATGGTAGCTCTTAAGCCTAGGGTCTCCTAAGTCTTCAAGCTGACCCGCTACGGTTGCATTGAGATCATCGTGTCGTCTTCTTAGCACTCCAACCGCCATTATGTGCTTACAGTGCCTAAAGGCCGATGTAGCCCTATGACGACCCCAGTGGGTGAAGTTAAATCTAGGCTGTTTAACACCATCGACTATAACCACCTGATCTTTCCAGTGGGGTATCAACGAGCTCAACTGTTTCGTTAGTGCTTCCTTGAATCCGCTATGATCTACACCTTTAGCATTCCTGGCCTTAACACTACAGATCAAGATAGCCTCATCTGCTGGTATTTTCTTAATCACCGTTAACACCTCCTCAAGCACTGGCATCATCCCTTTTAGCTTCTTGGCTTTAGAGTTCAATACAGTCCTAGAGGTGCTTAGGTTGGCATAGTGCGTTAAAGAACAGTTGCTAAACTTCTTAACATTACGGTAGTCGATGCCCTCCATTAGCTCTATCCGTTTATCCAACTTTGTTAACTGCGAGACTGTGCTAGAAGCATCAAAGATGAATACACTACGAAGCTCGTTAGGTATAACCAAGGCATAACCAAGGATCACCCCATCTTCACCACTCGAATGAATCCTAAAGCCGTTCTCAATCAAGCCAAAGAAGCTCTCAACAACTCGACTAGCTTTGGGGATAACCTTCAGGGCTGCCTTGATAGCTTTACGGTTCTCAGAGGTGTAAACGATGCTAGGTGTGAAGGTTCTATCCTCTTCAGCATCCAAAGCCAACATAATCCGACTGTAATAGTCCTTACAGATATCAAACAGATAGCTCATGGACTCCTTCTTTGCACCTCTGGCCCTCTTCACCCTAAACGCTAACGGCTCAATAGCATCGATGAGATCATCTAGCTTTACGAACATCGATTGACTCTTATTCATCGACTCATCCCATACTACGAAATCACGGGGGTTGCCTTTGAATACATTGAGCTCTTGGCGCATATACGCTTCAGATTCGATACGTTGGTGTGAGACTAGAAGAACCTTGAAGTCCTTAGGGCTCTCTGTAGACACTGGGACGTTGTCTATCTTTCTCTTCTTAGGATTAGCTGAGTGTAGACATGCAACGTGTCCTTGTAGGCTCTCTTCTTCGATCAACTGCTCGTAGCACCTACCCATCTCTTCAAGTGATGCAGTACAAACCATCACAGAGAAACTGATATCCCTAGCTGCTAACTCTTGGATAACGGCCGTGAACAACTGAGTCTTTCCGCCACCGACTGCAATGGGCGTTGCTAGACGCTTGTGTTTGATCTGAGCAGGGACATCAACGCATACAGAACGCACCATGGCCTTCGCTACGAGCAGCAGAGTGTCCTTGTGCAGGTCTGAAAGGGTTGAACCCCAATCTTCCATACGGGTTATTACGCGCTGTGCTGATGCTTGTGATATGTCGTTGTAGAGGTCGGATGTGCCGCCTCTGTGTTTTAGTTCTATAGGCATTATTGTTTCCTTTGTGAGTTAGAGTTTGTTTGGTTTAGGTCTGCTTTTCCATAGGTGATTCTCCTGTCGCTGGTTAATAGATATATATGCCCCACATTGCATTCCGAAGGGCTTGATAGTTCAAACTCTAGTTCAGTAGCGAGCGGATAATCTCAAGCACCAACCACGTGCCTAGTGCAATCACCACACACTCGAAATGGACCCTGAAGCGAATCTTTACCTCTTCCCAGATGCACCGGATCGATAACAAGAACGAAGTCATTTACCTTGTTTGTGGGACGGTTTAAGATTTCAACATATCAACTTGATAAGATCTCGGCATGACCCGACTACTATTCACACTGCTGCTAATTGCTTTTTTGATTCTGTTATCAAGTCCAGTGTTAGCAGTGCAGTGGAGAGTGCTTTCTCAAGTGGATGAAATGACATTAGTAGAGAAGAAATATGCCTATAGAGAATCCTCTTCTACCCCGTCATCAGAAACGTTTGGTAAAAGAGTAAGTTTTTTAGCCTCCTGTGGGGAAGATGGGAGGCCAAGCCTCCAAATTAACTGGCAGACATACATTGATAACGATGCGTTTATTACTGAAGCAAAGATCGACACCGACCCCATTGTAAGAGTCTGGGCCGCCGCAAGTACAAAAGGGACTTCCATGTTCTTGGGTTCTAACCGAAAAGACAGGGTTTTCCTGTCGAAAGGAGATGCACCAAATAAGTATCTTGATAAGAAAAACACTAAGGCAACGGTCTGGGACCTGAATGCCAAATTGAAGACTGCAGGACGGGTGGTTTTTCGTCAGGAGGATTATAGGGGAACACCGTACACTGCAGTTTTCGACTTCCGAGGTTTTGAGGCAGTCAATACAGAGGTGTTAGGGAGCTGTCTTTAATCGTCATAAATCAAAAAAAAGTATTTCAGCCGCCCCGTACTCCCTGAGCTATTAGGAAGTGGCTGCTCAACGGCTAAGCCAGTGTTAGCTTCCGCGGAGGAGCTAATTTCGATGCAAAGGGAGTTTTAGCTAAAAAAAGGTCACTTGGTTGCTTCGTAAAAATCAAGACCAATCTTTTTAATGCCAGAGAGGGCACTAGCGCATTTGTTATCTGCCTTCATGTCAAAGTTTTTGGTGGGCGTATCAAGCCGAACGAAGTCTGTCGTTGCAAGTTGTTTCGCGGCCCCACTATCCGCATTTGATAAGCACATAACATTATATTTGCCATCCTCGTATTCTGGCGAACAGTTTGTTGGTAGATCAACAATCCCATTTTCGGCCCGAAAACGAAGAGTGCCTTCTCTAAATTCCTCCTCCATGCCAGCGCCAATAACCGCTATCGTCAATTTACCGACTTGCTTCGGCTCGCCAGCAACTGAACCCATCACTCCTGCCAAGAGGCCCATGCAACCAAAAGCATAGGGTTCTGCCGAATAGCTATATTCAACGGTGCCTTCAAAATCATCTACCGTTTTCTTCCAACCTTTTGATTCCAGCGAAGCTGCAGTCGAAATGTTTACCGGGCCTACAATCATGAAAAGTAAAGCAAAGAATAAACGCATTGTTAGAGTACTCAGAAAACAACTCCATAATCTTGCAACAAGTAAATATAAAATTCAAATTGCCATTCAGAGGGAATATATCAAAGTGAGGGCTATTATAGGTGAGCGTTAACGCTAACTGGTCGCAAGAGTTTTATCATGCTAACTTCATATTGAAATCTTGCATTTAATGACAGCCCAAATTGAGAAAGGCTATGTCCCTGAGTTACATAAAAAGCACATTGGCTGATGGCGAAGAAGTTCTTGGCCAATTGAAAATAACGAAGTTGCAGTATTTGTGGCCAATAATCAGTTTGCCAATTCTAATAGGAATACCATGGCTTTTGTCGGTATTCATATCCAGAGCAACAACTGAGATGGCATACACTAATAAGAGAATAATTCTTAAGACAGGAATCATTAGTCGAGATACTGATGAAATAAGAATAGACAGAATAGAAAGTGTTGATATTAAACAAAGCATATTTGGACGGATGTTGGGTTTCGGTACGATCTATGTCACTGGCACAGGCGCTAAGATAATAGTCTTGGATGCAGTGGCTAACGTTATAGAAATAAGAAAAGCCTTAGTTTCCGTTAGCGATGAAGTGAGGGGATAGCTGCTCAACGGTAAACCCCTTAGGGGCTTCTGAGAGGCTGGGCTTTTTTGGGAGTTTAGGCTGTTTTGAATGGGTCAGGAAGCTTGAGGATAGCTTCTGTCAAAGCTGCTAAATCGTCAAACCGGTCATAGTACTGGGTGATTGATTTGGTGGCATGTCCAACTATCTGGGCTACCACTCTCTCAGGCACATGACTGAGCATTGCTGTTATGAACTGAGCCCTAGTTCCATGCAAGGAAGCTAATGAATAACCATCTAGATCTCCTCTGCCTCTGGCGTAGCTTAACCACCTTCGAGCAACTGATGATGACGGGAGCTTTGCTAGCTCAATATCTGCTATTGCTGGGTGGACAGGGACCATTCGATCCTTACCGTTAGAAGTCTTGGATTCGAGGACTTTGTAATACCAGTTACCATCGACTTCTACCTTCTCCAAATGTTTCACTTCACCCGAACGTGTCCCTGTGTAGCACAAGACCTTCCACAGGTTCACATGTGATGGAGGGCAGATCTCTACAATACGACTGAGAAGCTCTGGGTCGGTCGGTAGAGTCTTCTTGATTGGTGCCTTACCAGCTAGGTCGATATCAATGAAGGGATTAGCTTGATTGGGTGATATGAGTCCTCTACCTTTGGCATGTTTGAACAACATGGACAGTGAGATCAGTTTGCCTTTTAGGTTCGACTTACTACCAGTGACAGAGTCCACCCAAAGGTTAACCATGCTCGGCGTTATGCTCGCAAGCTGGATAGTAGACCCAAACTTCTCGACCGAACTGTTATAACCGTTGATAGTTGATTCCTTGAAATCGGTTCTGCGTTGTAGAAATGATTCGAGCACCTCAGCGAGTGTTGGTGAGAAGTCAGCATTGACAGTTGCCCCCTCACCTTTCTGGAGGTCTCTGAGTGCTGCATAGGTCGGATGGTTCTTCTTGAGTTGCTTACTGTTCGAGTGAAGGTTGTGATCATTCTCGTATTCATTCACCAACCCTTCTAGTGCTAAGTCGTCAGCTCCTTTGTAGAGCTCAATCGCACTTGAGTATGCTTTAGCTGGTGAGCTTTGTTCTGGGTCCGTTAGGTTAGCTATGGCGAGATGTAGGTCTAGTTCACGTAGCAGCTCATTCCTCAGCACCAAGGCAGTCTCAAGGTCACGAGTTTGGAGGCTGTGCCTTAGGCGGTCTTGACCATCGTAATGATGCCTGACATCAGGTGGCACTGAGATATCAATGAAGTACGCGCCTCTAGGTGTACGCTTGCGTAGGTGGTGTGGTAGGTCTTTTATCTTCTTAGGCATCCGTGAGTCCATTCAAGTTGGTTAAGCCTGAATCGTATCACGTTTGTCACAGGTATTCGTCACAGGTTTTGACCTATAGGCCACTGTAACCAATGAACATGGGGCTATTAGGCTTATCTCACTGTTTTCACCAAACATTAAGCTAGTAGGTGATTTGATTTTAACTTACTAATATATGTATTTATTATTTCAGTGACCAGAATATTCAATGGAATTTGACACAAGGACGTGATGCAACGAAAAGGCCTTTTAGCAGCCTAGGTTATTGTATCGGAACAAGAGATAAGGCTTAGGAGCGCAAAACTGTAGTAGCATATGCGTTACCAAGCCACTTCTATCTTACTTCTTCTTACCAAAAACCTTACCGAGTTTAGCTTGGGTAAAATATTTACGTGATGATGCCATAACTGTGAACCACCTTTTGTGATTCCGACACCCCCATACCGATCACCGAAGCGACACTAAGCATTTATTACCCATTGTCTAGGCTGTAATTGATGAGCTGTCGGCGACGCTGTGGTGTGAGGTTGGGCAGCAGTATAGTGCTAGTAATTGTCGGGCCTCTATTTGCCAGAGCTCAACTGCTCCAGCTCGCTACACAGTATTTTATGAAGTTGGGGGCTCGCATCAGCAGCGTAGGTCATGAAACACCCTCTTAAGACCTGTCGGCGATATTGCTTTACATCAATATTCCCATTAACCCAGTCTTGACGCCCAAGCCGCTGCGCATTATGAATATTTTTCTGAATTATGCTGCGTTCGATATTTCCTAAAAGAAGCCCATCGTCGTACCACTCCTGCCGCGGTTCCGCCAACTTCAGCGCCTGTTGAATGAGTCCGTTCGGCATATTGGGGTTGAATAAGCCTAAGTACTCTGCTCCCTTCAAAGCAGCACGGTAGAAATCCTCATTTTGCGAATACAGAGCACCTGCAATGTCGATGACGAATTTTGAGTTTTCAATCAGATCACTAGGTGCAGTTTGAGTAATGACCCCATTAATAGTTTCTATCAACTCGGCAACAAGCATTTCAACAATGTCGCTTTTCTTGCCAAATAAGTTGTGGATCGTGGGCGAAGACACGCCTGCTTCTTTAGCAAGCTGACTCAGCGTAAACGCTTCCAAGCCTTTCGTCGCTATTAGATGCTTCGCGATATCGAGGATGCGCTCTCGACGCAATTTCTTATTTGCTTGGCGCGCGATATTTCCACGAGCTATGCCATTACTGGTCATAAGATACTCCTAATAAGATTTGGTAAATTCTACTATCAGTTAAACCCTGCAATGGATTAATTTTTTGTATCGATAATACTTTACTATAGTTTAAATTTTACTACAGATTAAATTTTACTAATAGTAAAAACTGTCGGAATGTGCGCTTGAACCAAGTACTAATGAACATTGCTCCTTATTCTTTGAATATAAAGTCGGCACAGTTTTCACGCTTATTTAAGAAGGCAGGTTAAGCTAACGGCGTAAGAGGCCTGCAAATACGGATTAATGAAACAATATGGCATCCAACCGTCGAAGTTTAACACGCGCGACAACCCTAGTCGCAGTTTTCATTCTGGGTGCCTGCACGGTTGTCCGCGATGTGTTCACCTACCGCATGACGTTACACGCGTTAAAGGTTGCTCCAAGAATGAGGCTGTGGAACTAATTCCCATTACTCAGGGCCTCATAGCGGCGATGCGCGCCCAGAAAGCTTGGGCTGCACAGCTGGAAATTTTTGTTGACAGAGATAAAGCGAAAGCGATGTAAAGAAATCTGCCAACCAAGGTATTCAACTGATTGATCCCGACTATCCAATGCACTATCACGTCGTCTCGCGGTGTGTGCGCCGAAGCTGGTTGTGTGGTGTTGATCGCTTTGCTCGAACAAACTATGAACATCGCAAAGATTGGCTAGAGCAGCGCATGTTGCATTTGGCTCAGTACTTCGCAGTCGCCATTGATGCGTTTACCATCATGAGCAATCACTTTCATTTGGTTGTGTATTTCGATCCATAGGCTGTGGAACGTTGGAGTTATCTCAGGTTGCGACATACTGGCTAAACGCCACCCGATCTCTAAACAAAAAGATAGGGGAGCATTTTGCCCCGGCGTTGGAACTTGGTGAATTGCTCGAAGACAAAAAGCGGCGTAATAAAGGCTGACAAACATTAGGATCCTTATCATTCTCTATCAAACCCATTTAGCAGAGGCTTTCCTATCGTGCAGACAGAGAGGATGGTTGCGCTATACACTTCTCTGAAGAGCCATTCTATGCTGAACCCTTACTCGACCCAGAAACTGCATTATCAGCCATGGCCTGTGTTGATCTGAATCCTGTGAGAGCAAAGATTGGGAAAGCGGCTACCCACGCATCACACTCTTCCGCCACGAAACGCGCTGCTAAAACGCATTAACTGAAAAGAGAAAATCAAAGCTTATCTTTCACCTTTAGTTTCCGGTATTCCTGGTGTTGATGATGAATAGTTGAAACGGCTACCGATGGCGGTTGTCCGCTATCTTGATTACGTTTCGATGTTGTCGCGTGAAAAGACAACGCAGAAAGACGAGATAGAAAAGGGGCGATAACGATTAGCTGTGTTCGAGATTAAACAGCGCACCAATGGACTAAAAGAAATTTTTAAAAGGGCTAAATAGCCCTAAGACTGTCATGGGCTGACGAGGGGTCTACGAACCTCATTTTTTTAGAAAGTCGATGTCTCGTCTTCAATTCTAGTTCAAGAGACCAACTGCCCGCACAGGCATCCAACCCCCGCACCTCAACTCCATCAAAAAAGTACTATAAATCAACTTCTCGTTTGACGGTAAAAGATCAGTAAAAAACTGTCTGCACCTGCTTAAAAGGAGAAATTGACTTGTTAAAACCTAGCTAACCTCAAGCAAAGTGTTAGAATATTGCGCCAGTTTAGTATATCGAAAGTCACCATGAAAAGTACGTGACAGATCAGAAAATTATTAAAGACGACGCTATCATCCGTCATTTCACTGGCGACAAATATAGGGACAGCCCATTAAGGTATCTACCTACATCGTTTACATAGCCAAGCTGTTATTCTATGCGGGTTTGGCTGTAACTGCTTTCATGGCTTTTACACCCCCCGATGGTGATGGGCAGGGACATCGGGATAAGGTTGTTCACCTCTTCGCATTTTTCACTTTGTTGTTACTCTTTGACTGCGCCTACCCTTTAGTGAAAATCTACTGCACCAAGGTGATCTTGTTATTGATCTTTGGGTCAATGATAGAAACCATCCAGTATTTTATTCCCGGAAGAGAATTTTCACTGCTTGATATCCTGGCTAATTCTATTGGTCTGATAGCTTACCTTACGGCACGTCCGCTTTGTATTTTCTTAATTCCTCGCCTCGATTTTTCTAAAAAGCACTAGTCCTTACATTTTTTAGGGCTAGTTTAAACATAAAACCTATATTTGAACGCTCTGCTCACCTTTGACCTAAAAAACAAACGTTTTAAAAAGATCCAACCAATGAGCGACACCTCATCAGCTCAAGGCCTTATTCAGCAATTCACACAACGCTGGTTTAAGCTTCTTAGCGGCATTGCCATGAGCTAACGGGTGAGATGATGACAAAAGGGAAATAATATTTAAATTGACCCCTTTAATTACGATACCTATGGACCTAAAAGATAGAGCGATTGGTTCAGTGCTTAACAAGAATGGATTAGAAACACTTAGTATTTTATCGAAGCCAAACTTATCACCTGCATTAAGGTACGCAATCGCTTCGGTATAAAAGGAAAGTCCGAATAAATACACATTGCTGCTCTCTGCATAAAAGTCAGAGTCAATCCTAGTGAGCTAACAATTGATACAGAAAAAAGAGCAAATACTCTATATTCTTAAGGCGATACTTTGGGTTTAAAAAGGCTAGGTTAAAAACTACGAGAAGTGGAACAATGAATTTCCAAACCTCGACTCGATAGAAATTAAATAGCTAGCTAAAACCGTAAAACCCAAACAGGTAAATGAGATCTTTGTATCATTTGCCTTCCTTCCTCGCTTCAGCAAACGAACCTTTTAATATTACTGCGAGCAAACCAAACTCTTTGCACACGCGCTTAACGTCTTTGAGTGAACTAGCACTCTCGCTCTCTTAAACAAAAAAATCACTAACCCAAAGGGTAAAAACCCAACCGGCGCCTCACCATCCATAGCGCGCCTAAATTGTGCAAAGTTAGGCCCAAAGCGATCGCGTACGCTGCACCCAATACACCCCACATAGCGGTAAACCAGAGCGCACACACAATTGTTACTGGGCCAGAGAGCATCGTCACGTTACGCATATCTCGCTCATGACCCGTCATATTTAAGAGAAAACTTACCGACCCCGTCGCCACATTAATCAACTGGCCCACGGCAATAATCACCAGCAACCCAGCGCCACTCTCAAAACCCGCCCCAAAAAAACGCATAATGACGCCCGAAAATAGCACCATGGCAATCACTATAGGCAGCGCAAGTAACAGCATCGCTCGAGTGGAACTTTTTGCTAAACGCTTTATCGCAGGTAAATCACCTTCATTCCATAAACGCGAATAACTTGGCGCAACCACCGTATTCACAACCACTAAAACAAAAGCGATCAAACTTGCTGTACGTTGTGCTGCGACTAGATAAGCCAGCTCTTGAGACTGCACATACGCCCCTGCGATCAAAATCCCCCCATAAGGAGCTGCGACACTCATAGCGTTCACCAACCACATTTTGCTACTGGATTCCCAGATTTCAGAGTTTTTAATCACAGGGAAAATAAATTGCACCTGGGGTTGACGAAACCATAACCAAAGCCCGAAACCCAACACCAAGACTGCAGAGAAGAAGTAGAAGGCGGCCGCCGTTTCAGCAGTCGCTGAATGAGGACTAAGAATAAAAAGTAAGGCAAAAAGAGTTAAGAAAATAACGCTTACCCCAAGGTTCTGAAACACGACCACTGCCACGACACGGTGCACCCCCTGGAAAGCTGACGCCAACAACATAAATAGCGACGTCGCCGGAAGTGCCAACATACAGTATTCCAAAACCACGGCGAATTCTGGCTTCTTGAAAACCGTCACCGAGATGGCGTCTGCGAAAAGAAAGGTAACTAAAGAAAAGGGCACTGTGGCCAGCACAATCCAAATCAGTCCCGTATTTAATTTAGATTGGCAAGCAACCGAGAGATACTCCGCACCCATAGCGCGCAGAACCAGATCATCCAAGCCCAATCGAAAGACGACCGAAAGGCCCATTAGCAGAGACAGGCCGAGAAAAAACAAACCAGCCTCGTCAGCACCCAGCACCCTCGCGAGTATAGCCGTCAGCGTAATACCAACTATTGCAGCAACGCCCTTGGCCAACCCAGCAATCGCCGCTTTAACTAACATCGGGGACATTAGGTTTCTTCCTTTTTTTTTGCGAGGAAAAGCCGATCGGACTGAAAACCTTGTGGTCTCAACATCTCGACTCACTACCGTATGCCATTTCTATATAACAAAGGAATCACTTGGCCCCGATTTCCTGCTGCATCGACAAAATCGCCTCGTAGGCTCTGAGCACATCATCCCATTCGAAGCCGCTTTGAAATTGCACTACCGCTTCGGCCTTCTTCTCCTCCACATAATCGTCCTCAAGATATTGTCCGCTGAAGAAATTGCTTAAGTGGTCAACTCCGCTAAAGTAGAGCGCACTCTCATTAGTGACCCACCGATTAAAAGGGTTATCGTGAGCTACTACTGCACACCCCGCACCTAAGGCCTCAACCAACGAAGGATTCGTACCGCCGACTTGATGACCATGTATATAAAAACGCGAATAAAACCTTAATGCCGCAATGATATCCGCGTCATAAATAGCGCCAGGAAAAATGACGCTGTCGTTGGCCGTTTCAAAAATTTCTCGGTGGTAGTGATTGGAGTCTGGAAAAAAACTGCCTAGAACAAGCAACTTTCCCTTCCTAGGACACGTACAAAAAGCTTTGACGATTTCAAGAATCGAGTTCTCTGGCTCAGGCCTAGCAATAACTATTGAATAATTGTTCTTTTCAACACCATATTGATCAATGAGAGACTCATCAGCGTCGCTCACCCTTATTGCGCCGTAGGGGATCATGGTAATCTTATCGCGTGAAGCACGCGTGGCCAGGTGTGCCTCTATTAGTGGATGATCGGCGATTAAGTGATTGGCGAACCAACACCCAAAACGCTCATTAAGCCAAAACCAGGCCTTAAGGATACGCCCCCATTTCTGACGCTTCCATTCGATACCGTCCATATTCATCACATTTCTAATGCGATATATGCGCTGTACTATATTGACACATGCCGTGTTGTAACCTAACGTCAAATGCAAGGACTTATATTTTCTAGCATGCCATACAGATTTCAGATCAAACAAAATGGTGCCCAGCGGGCCCTCATTCTTGATGGGAATATGAATGCGCTTCACTCCCCGCCAAGTAGACTCATGCAGCTCCCCTTGCCCCTTTTCCTGGCAATAAACGATCAAATCCCAGCCTTGATCAACTAGAAATAAACAAAGACGTTCAGCAAACGTCTCGAACCCCCCGTGTCTAGCAGGTAAACCCCGAATACCCAAAATAACGAGCTGCTTCACCCTCACAACCCGCTCAGCTCAGCAGACATCAGATCAGTCACTCTCTGATGAAAAACAGGCAGCTTAAAGTCATCTGCACGTTTCGCAGCGTTCGCTGACAGTCTTTCCCACTCGCTGCGATCGTGTGCGACCTCCTGAATTTTTTCGGCGATCGCCGCGACTCCGGATGAATCCATTAAATATCCATCCATGCCGTCTCTAACCACTTCAGTCGGCCCTCCGACCTCAGGCGCAATAACCGGTACTCCAAACGAAAAGGCCTCGATCAGTGTCAGCCCAAATGTCTCAATCCATTCATTGGGCCTTGAGAGATTCAAAACAAGACTTGCATCGGCATAAAACGAACTCATATCGGTCTGCCTAGACAACAAACGGACGTTACCGGGCACCTCTACATCTTTAAAAAAGTCGCTAATCTCACCGGCTTCAGCATTAAGTACCAGCGTAAATTGAATAAATTGATCTTCGTGAAGAGCAGAAGCCACATTAAGAAATTCAAAAACCCCCTTATATTTTTTTAACGAACACCCCATGAGTACACCAAATTCGCTCTGCTTATCACGCTTTGGTTCTGAGTTTGCTGGAATAGCATTATAGATAACACGCTCGTCATCAATCGAAAAACTTTCAACCCTGCGAAGATAATCTGAAACAAAAACCACCTTAGACGCACAAAGACTGACGACTGACCGTAAAAGCTTCTTAAAAAAAATCGGCTTTATCGAGGTCTCATGTATATGACAAACCACAATCTTACCCATCAACTTCGCGGCTAACATAGCCCCCGTAGGTCTCATCGTGTTGATATAGAAAACGGCATCAACTCTGAGATACCTCAAACAATCAAAAAACAGGTGCAGTTGAGACAGAATATCGAAAAATAGTGTTATATAACGGTTCTCTGATCGCCTATAAAAAACAGTGCGCTCTGTATCGGCAATTCCTCTCAGAGGCCCGTCTCCCCAACTACTGGTTAGCATCTCGGTGCGAACGCCTTTGCCAGACAACGCAGTGGCAACTTGCGCAAGTACCTTAGGACTCCCACTACAGTCATTAAAAAGATGAACGAACACGATCGCTTGTGACAAATCTCTACCTCTTCCTTTCCCAAAAAATATTGATAGAACAACCCAGAAAGATCATAAAAGGTATTGCTTGAACTTTATTGTACAGCCCAGAGATAGCGAAGCTGGTGAAAAAAATAATGCCGGCGATAACGAGAACGGACCTGGCCTCCATCCCTCGTGCTCTGATTGCTATGAAAAAAAGGCGTAGTAAAAAAAACAGATACAACAAAAGTCCAATAATGCCGGTCTTTAAAAGTAGGTATGAATAGGCGCTGTGCAAAATGAAAATTTCGCTATGGTCATCGCCACCAAGCTTTATCGTCACATCCAAAGGGAGCGAATAGCCAGCGCCAAATCCAAACAGCTGAGTCAAAAAAGGTGCGTTTTCTAAAACTTCACGCGTAAGAAAGTTTTCGTAACCACGCCAATTATTATTGATGTCATATATATTCCAATTGTTGTATTGAACAAACTCTGACGTCGGGTTCATAAATTTTGTCAGCAAGGGATCGTTGGTTTCGTAGCCTCCCACAACCAAAAAACCAAGTATTAGAACGATCGATACCAGAAAAAGAATTAACGCCGGCTTTCTATAGAATTCAAAATAGACAAAGAGAGAGAAAATTAAAATCAGCCAGCCCGTTCTGGAGAAAGAGAGAGCCACGCTGATCATCAATAAGAAAACAGCAAAAAGTAATGCCTCTAACCGCAAGTGAAATAATCTACCTGTGCCCCCCCACAACAGCAAAGCCACTGTAAAAGGAACGATATGATTGCCTTTAACTCCCAGGTCTCTGATGTCCCGGCCGCCAAGAGACAACACCTCTGGATTAATGGCGAAATACGCTAAATGCATAAGCGCAAGAAAAATTCCAGCGATGCAAAAAATGTAGTAGAAATCTTGGCGACTCAAGGCTAGATAGAAAAAGCACCCGACATAAAATGCCAGCAGGGGATTTAACAAATACCAAAAGTCCTTAAAAACTTCATAGTAAGTAAAACTAGACCATAGACCGTGGGTGGAAATCAAAAACACTAAGAATAAGGGTAGTATGAAAGCGAACAGTTTCTTAGAAGGGATTCGCCAGACAGTAATGGCAGCTAGGGGAGCCATAACAAGGGTATAAAGTCCTGAAGACAATATAAACGGGGTAACCAAGTAACCAAAAAACAGTGGCTTATAAAAAGAAAATAAAGTCATAGCACATCAGGTTGAGGGTTTACCGCGCCAATAACTCTAGCTGGCACGCCCGCAATCATTGCCCCACTTGCGAATTCGCCACGAACAACCGCACCAGCCGCAACTATGCAGCCGCTGCCGACCTTAGCGCCATCCAAAAAGGTTGCTTTTGCACCCACCCAAATGTTGCTTCCGAGCTCTATACCCCGCGATGTAACACCCTGATCACGAATCAACATATTTGGATGGCTAAAATTATGATTTTGCGAGTGAAAGCTAACGTACTGCCCCATTATCACATCGCTACCTATTTTAACCCCGCCAGTGCAACCGAAATATGAGTTCTCTCCAATGCCCGTGTTATCTCCAATCTGTAAGCCAACGCCGTAGTTACTCATATGGCTCGTGACACTGATAATCGTCCCGGCACCGATAGACACAGAATTACCCAGCCGGACCCCGTTTTCGCCATAACAATCAACTGAGGCGTAATTGCCAATGGTGCACCCGGACCCCGTATGCAATTGCGATCTGTTTTCAATGCTGACGCCTCGCCCTAGGAAGACTTTCCTGTTAATTCTCAAGAGCCCTCGCGAAACCATGATAAGGCGCTGTAATAGTGTCCCTAAGAGCAAGCGCGCTGGAATTCGCGAGTCGACCTTATAGGACTTCCCAGTCGATCTAAGTAAGCTTTCGTAAATAGCGTTTAGCATTGCGCAGCCCAAATCCAACCGTAATAAGAAAATTAAATATCGTTAGCGCGTAGCCACGCGAGAAGTTATTGGCATATATCCTAAAACCGTCTTCTAGCCATCCTTGTCTAGTCTCACCGTAACCCCCATAATGAATATAGTCAGAGTCCAGATTACAAACCCGCCTGTAGCCGTGAATTGAAACCTTCTTACAATAATCAACGTCTTCAACGTACATGAAATATTCGGGATCCAAGCCACCAACCAACTCCCAAACAGATCGTCGAGTCAATAAAAATGAGCCCTCAACCCAGTCGACATCAAGTATGCCGTTGTCAGACCCACGAGTATCGAAATACATTCGAGACAACTTGAGCATCATCAACGCATTTGGAAATCGACCAAACGATCGTCTAGGCTCATTATTGGGGCCAAACATTTTGGCACCAACTACCCCAATATCTTCTGACCTAATTATATCCATGAACACGCGTAATTCCGTTAATAAAACAGTGTCGCTGTTAAGTAGTAATACGTTTTCGCCGCTACTACTTGCCACCCCTAAGTTATTTCCTTTAGCGAAACCAAGGTTTGTATCGCTCGTTATGACCTTTACCCAGGGGTAGTGAGAACAGATAAAAGCCACACTGCTATCGGTTGATTTGTTATCAACGAATATGACCTCATATGACAAACCAATGCATTTAAGTTCAATCGAAGACACGCAGTCGTCTAGGTATTGAAGCCCATTGTAGTTAACAATAATTATTGAAAGATCTATTTTTTTACTTGCCATCATACCCAGACCAAAGTTTTACGTTAACGTCATATTTTGACGACAGAGCTTCTACATCGTCCCTGAAAAGGGCGGTGAGCTGCGCTCTCACTTCACAGGGAATTTCGGGAATCGGCAACTTCTGGGAAGCAGTGAACTTCAACTTTAAGGACCTGTAAGCCTGAATCCATTCTTCATTCAGACTATTATAAAAATAGGATTTAAAGCGGCTTGGCCTCAACAAAAACCGCATTAGAAGACTCTCTTTAAAGCGCCCTCCAGAGTTGTAAATCTTATCCAAGTTGTCTGGACGAAAATTTTCATCCACGTCTAAAAACGAGAACACGTTAGACATTACATCAGAAGGATTATCTTTCAGCTCTTCAAAAGTAATAAAGTGAACATTAGCAACGCCAAAGGCCTTCACATATGCGTCACACGGCAAGAAATATTGGGAATGGGCTGCGTATCGCCAAAAATCTGAATACCCTGCGTAGCTCCTCTTTAACTCGCAATCTAATGCCTCAGCAAAGGAGAGTGGCTCGTAGGTTAATCGCTGCTGATGACGGTAATTGGAATAAGCCCTCTCGATCGGATCTCGCAGCATGATAATAATTTTTACGGCGGGTAACTGACGTTTTAGCTCAGGGATCACTCTATTATAGAAATACAAGTATGAGGGCGACACATCGCCCAATTGCTTTTCCAACGCGGCCGCCTTGTACTGTCGGCAATAATACCGCCAGGTCGTCACAACATTCAGCAGAGAATATTGATCACCGGGACCTGACGTATTTTCAGCGAGTGCCGCACTACTCCAGTAATGCAGCTCCTTTTGGTCCGGGAGATAGATGTCTGGGTGCTTTTGAAGGTACTGATACAGCGAGCTTGTGCCCGCTTTCGGCGCTCCGACAACTAAAAAACTGGGAACTTTTATCATGCCTGTCACTCAGAATTTAAGGGATTCATGGAAGTCATTGATCTCTGGCTATTCAATGCGCATATCCTAGGATTTCATAATCCTTATGGTACAAACGTCTTATTGTTGACCGCACTTTTGCGCTGGCGACATAGGCACTCTCTTCTTCAGTGGCGTTCCTTAATTCTAGCTTTGCTGTTATCCCAAGCCTATCTGCAAGATGCTGGTAATCCTCTTGCATTCGTTCGACTCTTCCAACAAAGTCCACGAGTACCTTTCCAGCATCGTCACAAATAAATTTATGCTGCGGAATAAAGTGCTCAGCCGAATTTGCTATCGCACCCTCAAGTCCGCGTAGAACAAAATCATCAAAGGAACCATATTTTTTTATGTGACGATCGATCCAGTAAAGATCCAAAGGACCTCGTCCGCCTTTTTTCAAGTAAGTGTAGGCAGAGTAACACCTGTTAACAGGGTCTCTGGTAAAGGCGAACTTAAAATACGAATCAAATTTTATAGGGTCCTCTATTAAGAAATCACGCCATGTTGAATGCTGTGAACGAGAATCCCCATAAACGGCCTCCACCAACGAAATCCCGCCACACTTTGGTATATGAATAAAAACGCATTTATTCTTATCGAAGCAGGATCGATAGTGCTTATAAAGACCTAACGTTTTCTCTACGCGTAGTCTGTAAAAACGGTATGAGCCTAATAAATTCATTATAGTCTCGTATCCCCTAAAAAACATTGGCCACAGTCACTGCTCACTGAGAGTTTTTCGAGGTGCCTTAGCGCTGGTTGATCATTCCAGCGAAGCCGCCAAACGGCTTTCTCTAAAAGCGATACGCACGGCCTGTCGCGCTTTTCGATTGCCCCCCTACCTACCCCAGCTTCTAACAATGTGTCGTTGGGGCCTATAGATGCCCCTGCGTCGCCTAGACTTATTGCCTCTGTAATCATTTGACGAATCGCCGGTTAAATCTCATTAAATTTGTTGACTTCAATCGCACCTGCGCAAAATGGCGGTACATCTTTAGCCCGTTCAAGCAGAGTAATAGACACATTGCTTTAAGGTCGCTGAGGTCGCTGAGTTCGATGTCTGCACATAGCGGAATGTTCAACTAGTAAGTCCTATCGCTGAAAGCAAACAACACCCAAGGCGTCTTCACAACAATCACCAGATCGTGCCAAAGCGACCAGTTGTTAATGTATTGCACGTCATACTGAATCCGAGCCACCATTTTCTCATCCGTGTCGGTCTCTCCTCGATACCCATTAATCTGTGCCAAGCCAGTTATCCCTGGTTTGACCTTATGTCTGAGCATGTAGCCTTTTACCTTGCCACGAAATTCTTCATTGTGTGCAACCGCGTGCGGCCTGGGCCCCACAATCGACATATCTCCAACCAGCACATTAATTAACTGCGGCAACTCGTCAAGCGAGGTCTTTCTCAACAAGCGGCCGAGCTTTGTTACCCGTATGTCGTTCCTTTTGGCTTGCAAAAACTCATCTTCTCCTTCAGCTACGGTCATACTGCGAAACTTCCAAACACTAATTGGTCTGCCGTTCATACCGTAACGATTCTGTTTAAAAATAGCAGGGCCGGGGCTGCTGAGCTTTACCGCCAGGCCAATAATTGCCATAGGGATCGCCAATAGCAGCAAACTGACAAATGAGATAACGATGTCTTCGGCACGCTTCACCCAAGAATCGATGCCAAGCGTGGGATTATCGATGATGTTTACGGTGGGGGTATCACCTACCGTTACCCAGTTGCCTTTCATAATTTCCGCGGTGTAAAAGTTGGGCACTAAGTACATGGAAACAGTAGAATCACCCAGTGCTTCTATGGTTCCCTCAATACTTGCCTGGTCACTGACATTTGTGGCGATGTACACCACATCCACGTCACCGGCTTGCGCCATGGCTAACAAGGCATCCGAGTCGCCAATAACACGAAAGGTCTCGTTTTGGCGGGTGAGTACATCACCGCTATGAATATTCGACACAAAGCCCTTTAGCGTCAGTCCAAGCTTTGGGTGGCTAAGGATATTACAGGCAAGATGCTTCGCGCTGTCATTCACTCCTACAATTACCGCCGAGCGGCTATTGTAGCCTTTGCCACGAAGATAGCTCAATGCGCGTTGAAACAAAGCACGCGAGGCAATTAGCGCCACAGGCGCGGCGATACCCCAACAACCCAATACAACACGAGAAAGTTCGTGGGTGACTTTAAGGGCGTAGCCCAGCAACAGCAGGCCAGTGATCGCGGTCAACCAAGCGATAAACAGCGGCTTCAACTCCCCGGCGAGTCTTTCGAAGCGATATGACTGATAAAGCCCGTTATGCTCAGCTGCGATATAATAAATTGCTACGCCGGTTAATACGGTAATGGTGTACTGGCCGTTCCAGCTGTTGGAAGAAAGGTAGATGAATACCGTTGCAAACAACGTCAGAAAAATCAGCAACACATCAACCGCGCGTTGTAGCAGGCCTAACTGGTGATCGATGGGGCGAATGATTCCCTGATTTGCCATAGTCGTTTACTTGACCCTCAGTAAATCATCGATCTCTTCGGATGATAATATATGCGGTCTGTTGGAGCTATGGGCGGGCGCGGCCGAAGATGCTTTGTTATATCCCCCCAGGCTACTGCCATAGAAAGATGGCTCACCATAATAGTAACCACCGGCTCTTTTCTGAACCGCATTGAAAATAGCACCCTTAATATCAACGCCGTTAAGACGAAAGCGGTCGTGTGCTGCGTCAATTTCACCTGCCGTACAGGTCCCAAAACGCGCCACCAACATGTTTGTGCCGCAATGAGGGCCAATTATCGAGGCATCCGTTACCGCCAGAATGGGCGGCGTATCAAAGAACACCAAGTCATAAGCCTCGCTTAATTTTTCGGCCAGTTTTTTGAACATCGGGCCCATCAGGAGTTCCGACGGGTTACTGGGAATCTTGCCACGCGGCAGGTAGTGGAGATTATCCTCCGCCGTCTGCTTGATCGCATCACTGACGCGCAAGGTGCCAGCGAGGACGTCAGCCAAACCGCGTTCTGGGTTCACATGGAATGTGCGGTGCAGGTAGCTCTTTCGCATATCAGCGTCAACAATCAGCACACGCTGACCAGACTTCGCAATGACGGCCGCGAGGTTGACCGTCACAAAGGACTTCCCAACACTCGGGTTACCACTTGATATCATCACCAAGTTGTTTTTTGCATTCATCATCAAGAAACGAAGGCAGGTTCGAAAGCTCCGCAGCGCCTCAATTGACGGATCATCAGGGTATTCATCCGCGAGGAGGCTTTCGGGTAAGTTTTCCTCTTTTTTTTCTTTGGCTCGAATTTGCCCGAGTGGCACATTCGTCGGACGTTCAGACGGCTCATTTTCAGAGAAGGGAATCGTAGCATGGACCGTTAAGCCGATTTTAGTGAACGCCTGCGGGTCAATGATACCTCGTTTCAATAGAGATCGCAGGACTAAAACCAATAGGCCAAATAAACTACCCAACGGAAAACTAGCCATCACAATGAGCTTCCGGTTGGGTGACACCGTGTTGGGCAGCACCGCGGCGCTGTCCAGTAAACGAACGTTACCAACTCTACTGGCCTTCAACATCGCCAACTGCTGCCGACGGTTATCAAGCGATATAAAAATAGATTGGTTGGCCTCAAAGTGACGGGTGAGACGCAGTATCTCTTTCTGTGTATTGGGCAGCAGCGCTAGCTTGTCCCGCAGCTTTCCCCTTTGCTGCTGCAAATTATCCTGCTGGCGTATAAATGAGATATAACTGGGGTGCTGTGGTGTATAACGCCGTGAAATATCCGCTTCGCTAATCGACATGGCGTTGATGTCCGCCTCGATCTGGACCAGACTGTCTAGAGCGGCTCCAGCCTCAAGGGGAAGATTTACTGACGCATGCTTACTCTTGAAGTCGTTGAGGGTCTCCTCCGACTCGGCAAGATCAATCTTGACGCCTCGGATCTGCTTGTCCAGGAAGTTAAGACTGCTCTCGGCCTCCGTCGCCAGGCGTTTCACGTTGTGGGAGTAAAAATGGGTCGCAACTGAGTCAACGACCTTTAAAATATAGTCTTTGTTGGGGCCCTCAAGGGCGATCTCAATGACGCCGGTATTCCTGCCTCTTTCAGACACCAGCAAAGAGTCTTGCAGACTAAGAATAGTTTCGAAGCGGCCTACTTTCCTAACTTCGAACCGGGTGCCAGGTCGCGCGAACAAGGTTCCAATTAGTATCGCCACCTCACCATCGAGACTCAGCGCCACCTCACCTACAGTGCCTGTTAACAGCTCCTGGCCACCGTAAGACAAAGCAAACTGCTGATCGTCGAGGGCAAGAAGCTCGAGGGAATGACCAAAGTGGCGAGTAGGCAGTCGCAGGTAAGAGACGTGAAGCTTCTCACCGCCCCAGGCATAGCTGCCAAGCCCAAAGGGGGCATCGGCAAGTTCAGCGCTGGCGTGACCTCCCACCAGCGCCGCTCCAATCAGCGGCATATAAATAGGCGAAGCGTGTGTAGTGAGATCAAGCTCATCGACCACTGCGCCTAAAACCGTGCGGGACTTTATAAGATAAAGCTCTTGGGCAACCGAGGTATCAGCAGTAATTATCTCAGCGGTGTCGTCGAGCCCTGGGACGCCCTGGGCGTGATCCTCTACCAGAATGTAGCTGTTGGCGCGATATACCGGCGGCGCAAGAAGAGCATAACTGACACCCACTGCAATAAACGCGGCAATGGTAGTCGCAATGATGTACCGTCCTTCCAGTATCATAACCAGTAGCCGGCGGAAATCTATCGCATCGTCAAAGATGTCACTGGCTTTATGGGCTTTATTTGTTTGGTACGCCATGTGGCATGCCTTCCTCTCTATTCTCGTGCATTGGGGGAAATTTTCCCAAAATTAGTTAATGTTTCTCCTCGCAGTAGCAGTCGATACCAGTATGGCGTTAAGGCTGCTAGTGAGCTGGCGTAGCACCTTGTTCCAGCGGGCGATCGGTGCGGAGGTCACATAGACGATGTCCATAGGCTTTAGCCTGAACTGCGTGCTTAAAATGAGCATGGAACCCATTGAGGCATTCAACTGGTAGATATCCACCATTTTCGAGCCCTCATCGTTCGCCCTCAGCACAAAAATACCGCGAGCGTCGGCAGAGGCTTCATTGATACCCCCTACGTTGTTGAGCGCCTCGGCAAGTGTCAGTCCGCTGCGATCAATTCGTTGCGTCCCTGCTTTGATAACGTCCCCCATGACGAAGACTTTGAGCGCATCGTTGCGCGGTACGTGCAGCACATCGTTGGATCTGAGCACCCTGTTATGGTTCAAAAGCTCCTCTTGGAAGAGTGCTGAAAGATCGATTATCTCTTTGGTCAACACGCCAGCGCGTGTTGAGGTCAAAATCACCGAGCGCCAATCTGCGTCGGTTGCCATGCCACCAGCAGAGTTAAGCGCATCAAGCAGCGTCATGGGTACGTCAGTCACAGCAAGCGTGTTAGGCGCGTTCACTGCGCCAGATACAAAGACGCGCTGAGATCGGTAAGCCGCCACGGCCACGTCAACCTGAGGATCTTCGATATAGCGACTCAAGCCCCGGGTGATCAAAGCCCTGATCTCAGTGACGTGCTTGCCAGTTACAGAAACATTGCCCACGTAGGGGTAAAAAATCGTGCCGTCGGCGTGAACGACGTTGCCAGCTTCAGTGGGCGTTCTTTGGCCCCCTTGTGGGATGGTCAGCTCGGGATGATCCCAAACTGTGATGTTGAGTATGTCCCCGCTGCCCACAAGATAAGAGTAGTTCTCCATCTGGGCGGTAAAGGCCGCGCTTGAGTCACTGTTGGCCTCGGCGTAACCCATAACAATACTCTCTAAACCAAACCGCGAATCAACTAATTTCTTAATAGCATCAGCGCTGCTCTTGTCTGCTTGCGGACCAACATAGACCCTGTGATGATTCATTTTTTTTATAGTCATGCTCTTGGCCTTCGCATTAAATCCATCAGCCAAGAGGGCTCTCTGTATTTCTCTAGCATTCGATTCGTCAACATAGGTCGCCACTTGCACTGTCCAAGCTTCCCGTCCCAGCATCTCGTTGATTAGGCTCTGAGTAATTGGAATAAGATCTGCCGCGCCACTGTTCAATTCGTCCATTTCGCGCGCATCGTCCACCGATATGTGCGCGCCTGGCACAACCACGCAACCACCGAGCGCAAACACGATACCAAGGGTTACCGCATGTACCAGCGTTGCTAAAGAGTTGGTAGTAATCCGCATGCCACTCCTTTACGGTGCCCATTTTTTCCTTTCCGTACTGATCCTCGCGAGAGGCTCCGATTGAACAGCCAGCCCACCTGGCCACCATATTCCTAGCGTGTTCGGTTTTAAAAACGACAAAGGCCACCCGATGCCACGACCACAAGCAATGGTTGGCTTTTTCTCGTTTTTGCGGTGCTGAAAAATGTAAAAAATTTTCTATGATTCATACTAATTCGATGAATCAGTTTTTACTAATAACTAAATTTGCTTATGACTAAAAATGACTTTAACACATTTTACTATATAGTAAATTTTATTTGCCTATAAATTTTAGTTGAAGTAAATTTTGCTTGTAAGGCAATGCAGACAGGGGTATCGCTTGTCCGTTAAAAAAGCTAAGGAGTAAAGTCGTACCGGCCTAAAGTCGCGAAACTTTATACAGAGATCATCATGAAAAACTCAGGCATAGCTCGAGGAAACATAGCTCTCCAAGCTCATAAAAAGTTGCGTCGGCAACGAATCCTGGACCTTGCCGCGCACCTAATCGCGTCAGATAAGATAGAGGGCTTTACGACAAATCCACTCGCCGCTCGAAGCGGAGGTGTCAACACCGACGATTCACAGCCTATTTGAAAAAAAATGGCATCATTAGAGTGTTGGTTTCGAATTTAATTGAACATATGAATGGCTTCGGCGCTCACTCCCCCTCTCTACCGCCCTTATCGAAAACGTAACGTTTTTTATCGGTACAAGGTTACTGAATACGAGAAAAATACGTTTTTTTACGCTGCACTTATATCGGCAGAACAATTAGGACTGTTTCTTCCTAAATCGCCTAATGGACTATTCCAGCAAGCACTAAAAGTGGCAACACTGACAAAAGCGTGGTGGGAGAATGGGTTGCTTTTAGGAAATATCGAACTCAGCGTAATTATACAAAGAGTTCACAATAGCAACCGGCTTGAGCTACTAGATTGGGCTAGCGGCGACATTGATTTGGATTAATGTCGCCATCAGGCTTTAGAAAGCATATTTTTGGCGTACGCGCCCGTTGCTAGCCCCGAACTTAACGTCAGGCTGCATGAAGAATTCGATGGACTTAACAACCTACAGTTTATGGCACTATCACGTTTTTAATAGGATGAACCGCTGCCCATAAATTGCACGATGTGTTTACTCTACAGTTAAACTATAAAGACTGAGTATTTATCTTACAAAATTATCAATATAGCTTGAATATCACCGGTAAACGTTATCGAGTTTTTGCTGATGGCTGACCGCACGCTGGCTCCGAGTAAGCCCTAAGTGACTACCCATGTTGGCCTTTAATAATTTAGGGGTGGATAAACAGGATCAGGCCATGATGTCTGGCGTAATAAACAAGTTCCAATTAGTTGCGGAATGTCAGTTTTCCTTCATGGTCAATTTTCACCAATGGGTAAAAATAACGGAACCTGTACATGAAAATCATTTAATCACTGCCAATACCTCTAGGGGACGCGGGGAGTGAGCAAGCAAGCTTAACAGTCTGAATTTTGTTTGACGTTATCGTCTTCTATGGCTCGATTGAATTGCTCCAAAACTTATTCTGTCAGCAGGCCGCAGAAGCAGATGCTATTGGCGCCTTTGTTGTTGGTGAAATTGCTCGCCAGATGAAGCCTAGGCTATATAGTTAGGTTGCCGTAATAGTGTCTCACCTATCTAGTCTTCCTCACTCCCTAAACGCTGTATCTTTCATTTTAGCAATCGGTTGCCAGAAGTACTCTAAAATGGTTCGCTCGCCCCTGATTATATCAACTTGTGCAATCATGCCAGGAACAATTGAGACTGGAATATTATTGCTCTCAAAAATTTCCGTATCAATTGATAGATTTACAGAATAAGCCGATGATTGAGTTTCTTCTCTAAAAACTGTATCCGCAGAGACTTTAGTCAGTGTACCCAATAAATATCCATATTTTGATGGATCATAGGCAGTAAGACTTATTTTAGCCGGTTGACCTGGCTCAATTGTTGCGATGTCTTTTGGATCAATAAAAGCTTCAATGAGTAATTTGCCTTTTGTCGGCACAATTTCAGCAATCACCTCGCCACTAGATACAACTGCACCCAGTGAGTTGAAGAACACACGATTTACAATCCCGTCAATTGGAGAGCGGATTTCAGTTTCCTTAAGCCGTTGGCGGATTGCAGGAAGACGTACCTCCAGCTCTGTAATTTCACTTATAACTTGAGAGCGTTCTTGATATACCTCAGTGTTATAATTTAGTTGAACGGATTGTAACTGATGGCTGATTTGTTCAATTTCTAACTCAGTTTGAGCAACCTTTTCGGAAAGCACATGAAGCTGCGTTTTGATTGATACATCTTCACGTTCTAACCTAAAGCGTTCAGCCCTTAATAACACACCAGCATCAACCAAAGGCAATACCTCAAACATTTCTCTGTTTAAAAGCACTTTAAGGCTATTTTGACCTTCAATTTCGGCGCCCAAGCCTAGCAGAACTTTACCCTTACGCTTTTTGTCTTGGTTAAGGGTTTTAAATTCTGCATTTAAACTTTTACGTCGAGACGACATGAGTTCAATTTCAGCATCCAAGAGTGTATTTGTATAACCATTAGCATTATTGCGAACACTTGCGATCGTGCCCCCATTTAACTCGGCATCCAAGCGGATCATCTTTAATCTCAAATTGCTCAGGCGTGTTTCAAGCTCTTCTAAGACCCCCTCAGCTTCAATTGCATTAATTGTTGCAATAATTTGACCAGCATTAACTGCACTTCCCTCTTCAACAAGATAGGTTGCTATGGTGCCACGCTCAGAAGATTGCACGTTTTTATTTTGGCCATCAGCAATAACCCGGCCATCACCACGTTTAACCAAATCTAACCGAGTGTAGTTTGCCCAAACCATGAATGCCGCAAAAACAGCAGTAACCAATAAGGTCATTAAATATTCGCGATCATTGTAATTGTCATTTTGAGTTAAACGCATATTAGTTCTTCTTCTCTAAGCGTTTCTTCAAAAGATCAAAGTAGGCATCTTTTGTGCCATCACCAACAATCTTGCCTTGATCCATGACAATAACCCGATCACACATTTCCACTACAGGCATTTTGTGGGTTACGATTATGACGGTCTGATCTTTTAAGTGTTTGGATAAATGTGCAATAACATTACTTTCACTCATTCCATCCATCGCACTTGTTGGTTCATCTAAGAGCAATAACGATGGTCTAAACGCAAGGGCTCGCGCTAACATCACAGCTTGTTTTTGACCGCCGGATAAATTGCTTCCTTGATCTTGAATTGCAAACTCTAAATCAGCTATCGTGCCATCTCCAACAAAGTCAGCGCCAACTGCTTTTAAGCATTCTAGAATATATTCATCACTACAATCATCTTGGCCTAAAGCAACATTATCGCGTAATGACCCTGTAAATAACCAAGGTTCTTGAAACACCGTTCCTATGGATCGAAACAAATCAGCTCGCGGATATTGACGCACATCGGATCCATTAATTATGACGGAACCCGTTTCAGGAGCGAGAAGTCCAACAATTAGTTTTACCAAAGACGTCTTCCCAGAACCTGTTCGCCCTACAATTGCAACTTTCTCACCTTTCTTAATACTTAAGTTAAGGCCATTAAAAAGTGGGCGTCCCATTTCCGACAAACGCAATGTTGCACTGCTCACTTCAACAGCGCCATTATTTGTGTTTTTGATTGCAGAACCAGTTCCATCACTTTGCATGCGGGCTGCAGATAAAAATCTTTTTAAATTTCCACGTGCAACATAAGCTGCGTTTGCATGTCCAAGCGTCTGGCCAACCTTTGCAAGCGGTCCGAGTGCGCGACCAGATAAGATAACCGTCGCAATAATAGCACCCATGGTAATAACTTGGTCAGCAAACAGATGAAACCCATAAACTATGATAGCAACCTGGGATATTTGTTGAATTATAGTGATTGTGTTTCCATTAATTTGTGCGTAGGTCTTTGCCTGATGGGATGCCTTAGCATAGAAGTTTGACTGCGTAAGGAACTTCCTTTTCATAAGAGAAAATGCGCCATTGACCCTTAAAGCATCTAACCCGCCTAAAACCTCCACAAGAAGACTTTGGCGTGATTGTGCAGACGCAGAAACAGCGGCAGAATTGCGAACAAGTAATGGTTGAAGGGCAAGTATAAGAATCAAAATAACCGGAATACATATCAGCGGAACAATAAATAATGGCCCCCCAACCATGGAAATCACCAGGACAAAGACCAGGACAAAGGGCAAATCAATCAAAGTTAGGATTGTGGCTGAACTCATAAAGTCTCTATAGACTTCAAAGTCGCGCATAACAGACGCAAGCTCGCCTACAGATTTGCGATTTTTGGTATTAGAAACTTCAATAAATTGCTCAAAGATATCTTCATTCACTGCTATATCTGCAGTAACTGAAGCCCGCTCAACAATTCTGCTTCGCGCACCTTTTAATAACGTATCAAATAAGATTGCGACACCCACCCCGATAGCCAGAGCATAAAGTGATTGTGTCGCTTGGTTAGGCAAAACTCTGTCATATACCACCATGACAAAAAGCGACGTCGCCAATCCTAAGACATTTGAAAGTAGAGCCGCAATAGCAATCCAAGAGAACCGCGTCGTCCCCAGTGTCTTTAAGGGACTAAGTGCTTTTAAACGTGATTTTACAGATTTGTGCTCCTCAAGTGAGGGTTGAGCAAAAATAAGCTTTCCCGAATACCATTCGCTAAATTCTTTTTTGGTGAGCTTACTTTTTTTGCGCGTCGGTCCATCGAATATAATAAATTGTTCAGCGCCAACCTCTTCTAAGATTGCAAGCTCACCGTTTTTGCCAAGCAACAGAGAGGGGCATAATGCTGGAGATAAATCTGAGACTTTCGCTTTCCCAGAATTACAAATAAACCCAAAGCCACTAATTGCGTCACTTGACCAATCCATAACATCTGCCCTTGGGCTCGATGAGACGGCTTCTTTAACCTCGTTATAAGTATTCTTTGAAGTTAAGCGTTGAAGAAACGCATGTATTGTAAATGCATCGCGCACATCTGTTGGATTAACCCTGCCTTGGGTATCAACAGCTGTCATTCGTAATTTCCAATGTTTTTGACATTACATAGATTAACAACTTGGCAGGCTTGTCCCGTGGCAGCGACGGCAGAAAGCTTTTGCGTAACACGATCGTGTTTTAAACGCTCAATGGCTATCTCAGCTCTCACAAGTGTTAATATTTCTTCTGCAAGAACTGTTACATCGACTCGGCCAGTTTTTAACTTGAGTTCAAGTTCATCAATGCGATCCTTGGGGATCCGCATACGCTCATCTAAAAGAACTTCATGTTTTTTATTAAAGGCTTCAAAGTTATCAAACTCTTGCTGAGCTGAGGAAACTTTCTCCTCATATGGCGAGACATCTAAAGCGCTCACTTCCAATTCTTTTTTCAAAGCAACAATAGAAGCTTCTGCTTTTCCAACGTCTTTAAATGGCAATTCCATGGTAATGCCAACAAATATAGTACTACCGGCGTCACGTGGCTTAGGGTTGCTGGCGCTAGTATGCCAACTAGTCGTGAAGGAATTTGAAGCCTCTAAGACTTGCTGTAGCACCTGATCAAATGCCACTTAGCTTTCCAATGATGCTATTTCTACCACCAACTCGCCGAGGTAAATTGAGCGATCAGTTTGTTCACTATCATTTAAAAGCTTTTGAACAGTTGAACCAACTACTAGTATACCTTCAGAACATTCGCTTGTTTTTACGTCTAATCGTGATGAGCCAGTTCCTTGAATTGTGAGTTCTTTTTGTGACCTTGTGATTGCAACAGGATCGTTTGCCGCTGATGCGGCCGAAATAGCCCTGGCAACTGTTGGTATCTTTTGAATGGACTGAGTTAATAGCGATGTATCATTCTTTTTAACAATCACCTGTTTATAGCTTAGTTTAGGCTTATCTTTGGTAATCCCTAGATTGGTGTAGTCCGAGAATACAAACCTGCTTAATATGAATATTGAAGTAAGAGCAAATACGAATTTGTTGTATGAACGCATTTGAAGAAAAAATGTTGTCATCTTATTATGCTATGTCGACGGCTTGAAAAGCAGATTCAGTCAATTGGCTTGCATCAATATTCTGAAGGATTGCTAGGTATTCCGAGCCATATGAGACGATGGTATGACTAGTGTAATCACCTTCACCTTGTGCAATTGTGAGCTGGGAAAACAGCAAACCATCATCAAGGCCAAAGTCATCATTACCGTCTGTAAAGTCGGAAATAATATCTGCATCAGATAGCGCGTTACCACCATCGCCTGGACGCAGAATAATTTGGTCTGACCCAGGGCCCGTCGCTATGGTATCTGAGCCAGTACCACCGTCGATTTGATCATTGCCATTGCGTCCAAGTAGGATATCATTTCCGTCCCCGCCAAATAGAATATCATTTCCAGCGAAACCCGAACCACCGTCGCCAGTTATCGTATCGTCCCCATCGCCACCTATTAACGTATCATGCCCTTTCCAGCCATTTATATGATCATTTCCAGCGCCACCATCTAAAGTATCGTTGCCAATACTGCCGAAAATATTATCATTGCCAGCGACGCTACCATCATTATTTAGATCAGCTTGGAATGCTGTTTCATGTTGAGCCATGGGACGTGTAATAGTTGACAGATAATTCATTGAAGCGTCCACTGCCTTCGCCATTGTTTGACCATTGCTATGGGAGTAAAAAAGCTGAAAGCCCCCATTTCCAGCCGCTTCAACTTGAGTAACGCTCCATCCGTCGCTTCTATTTGAATTGCCAAAGCTGCTGATGACAGCATCATTGCTATCAATAATATGATATTGGTTGGCAGCCGTTGCGAGCTTATAGTTACCATTGGTCTCTATCGTCGTCAGGTTGAGGCCTATGACGCCGTCACCATCTAGATCAGCTTGGAATGCTGTTTCATGTTGAGCCATAGGACGCGTAATGGTTGACAGATAATTCATTGAAGCGTCCACTGCCCTCGCCATTGTTTGACCATTGCCATGCGAGTAAAACAGCTGAAAGCCTCCATCTCCGTAAGCTTCAACTTGAGTAACGCTCCATCCGTCGCTTCTATTTGAATTGCCAAAGCTGCTGATAACAGCATCATTGCTATCAATAATATGATTTTGGTTGGCAGCCGTTGCGAGCTTATAGTTACCATTGGTCTCTATCGTCGTCAGGTTGAGGCCTATGACGCCGTCACCATCTAGATCAGCTTGGAATGCTGTTTCATGTTGAGCCATAGGACGCGTA
>Ga0209711_10000809_pt1 | contig 32050 bp, 26 predicted proteins | sample ArcticOcean_MG_C_7_FD_187441 | JGI IMG/M metagenome (GOLD analysis project Ga0209711, IMG submission 187441) | Marine microbial communities from western Arctic Ocean - ArcticOcean_MG_CB11_88 (SPAdes) (version 2) | ecosystem: Environmental > Aquatic > Marine > Oceanic | place: Arctic Ocean...
TTGGGGTAGCTTACCAAGTCATTACTGCGGATAAAGCCGCCGGCTTCAAAATGATTAGTAGCGCCAATTCCTTTTTTTCTAAAAAGCCAATCAAATCCAATTTTTGGGGCTCGCCACGGATTCAAGGAAGGGTATAAGCTCACGGGCTTTTTACAGGCCCATTGTACATATACTTCTAAATGATCTTGCAGATTCTCACCAACTCCAGGAAGATCTTTTATGACCGGTATATCTAGTTTTTTTAAATGATCTGCACGACCAATTCCTGATAGTTGAAGTAGTTGAGGTGAATTGATCGCACCTCCACAGCATATGATTTCTTGAGCAAAGATCTTTTTTATTTTATTACCTTTTTTGAAAGCGACACCGATGGCTTTTTGGCCATCAAATAAGATACGCAAGACCATGGCTTCTGTAATGACTGTCAAGTTTTTACGATTTTTAACCGGATGGATATAGGCACGCGCTGCGTTGAGCCTACGCGAATTATAGATAGTTTGATCAAACCGTCCAAAGCCCTCTTGTTGAAATCCATTTACGTCATCAGTTAAGGGATAACCGGCTTCCTGTACGGACTTAAAAAAAGCATCAAATAGTGGATTTTCGCAAGTAGGGGTAGTAAGTTTTAAATTACCTTGATCTCCTCTATAATCATCACCTCCCATCAGGCGGGTTTCTACTTTTTTGAAATAGGGCAAACAATGTGCATAGTCCCAATGCTCAAGCCCTTTATCTCCAGCCCACTTTTCATAGTCCATGGCATTTCCTCGGATCCAAATCATTCCATTGATACAACTCGATCCTCCTAATACTTTCCCTCTAGGTTGCGCGATTTTACGATCATACATAAACGGTTCAGGATCGGATGTATAACCCCAATTATAATTATTACCTGTGAGTAGATAAGTAAGTGCTGCGGGCATATGTATTCGGAAATCCCACTTATAATCAGGTCTTCCTGCTTCGAGGACGAGTACGTTATTCGATGGATCTTCACTTAATCGATTGGCCAAGACGGCACCAGCAGATCCGCCACCGATAATGATATAATGGTAGGGCATGGAATCAGTTTGGCTTTTTAAGTTCATTTGTAAATTATTATGCGTTCAGTACGGTTCATAAAAGCGGCAGAAGCGTCAATGAGTATTTAGTAAATTTTTTGTAGATATAAAATGCTAGATAGCATTATTAGAATTCCATTATATTTTAGTTGAACTTTTCATTTCACATTTTTTTTCAACATAGTCATCAGGAAATTTGGCTTACCCTTGTAGGAACTTCAGTTTCTTTAATGCTACGAATACCTCCTTCAATATCAATCAACTGATGATAACCTCTTGATTTGAGTATCGAATTAAATATCATAGAGCGATAGCCTCCAAGACAGTGGATGTGATATTCGGTTTGTTTATCTAGTAATTCCAGATGATTATTAATGAAGTCTAATGGAATGTTTTGAGCACCATTGATTTGTTCTGCTTGGAATTCGCCAGGTTTACGAACATCTATTACATTTAGGGACTTCTTTGAGTATTGCTTTGAGAATGTTTCTGCTGAAATTGAAGTGATGGTTTCCACATCTTTACCCGCATGAACCCAAGCAGTAAACCCTCCTTTAAGATAGCCTAATGTATGATCATAGCCCACTCTTGACAGTCGGGTGATGACCTCTTTTTCCATTCCTTTACTTGCAATGAAAACAATAGGCTGATTCAAGTCATTTATCAAAGCACCTACCCAGGGGGCAAAACTTCCCTTGATGCCTATAAAAATGGCGTTGGGTATATGGCCTTGAGCAAATTCCTCTGGTTCTCGTGTATCCAATACAAGTGCCTTTTCATGTTCGACCAATGATTCAAGGAGGTCTATATCCAATGCAACCATTCCTTGTTTTAATACCCCATCGATACTTTTAATTCCTGATTTATTTAATTGTGCATTTTTTGCAAAATACTGGGGTGGAGGTAGGATGCCCTCAGTAACTTCTTTGATAAATTCTACTTTGGTCATGTCAGCCCTTAAGGCATAATTTGTCCTCTTTTGATTCCCTAAAAGATCTTGTGTTTCATTACTCATGTTTTTTCCACAGGCAGATCCTGCACCATGAGCAGGATAAATGATGATATCGTCTGGCAAAGGCATTATTTTATTTCGAAGACTTTCAAAGAGCATCCCGGCTAAATCTTCTTTCGTAAAGGAGGTTTTTATGGCCAGATCAGGACGTCCAACATCTCCAATAAATAAAGTATCACCAGTAAACAATGCATGGGCCTTCCCTTCTTCATTCCTTAGTAAATAGCAAGTGCTTTCTAGGGTATGACCTGGAGTATGTAAGGCTTGTAAGGTTACTTTCCCCAGATGGAAAACTTGATGATCTGTGGCCATAATGATGTCATAATCCGTATGAGCCTCAGGTCCATAGACTATGTCAGCTCCTGATTTATTTGCTAGATCTAGATGACCCGATAAAAAATCTGCATGAAAATGAGTTTCAAAAATATACTTAATTTTCGATTTTTCTTTTTTCACTTTCTCTAAATAAGGGTCAATTTCTCTTAATGGATCAATAATTGCCACCTCACCCTTACTTTCTACGTAGTAGGCCCCTTGCGCCAGACATCCTGTATAGATTTGTTCAATTTTCATATCATTTTATTAATTTCTTCGGGACTAATTACCTTCTTTTCTTAAGAACTCAATCGCTGCCGTTGAATCTTTAAAAAGAGTTTTTTCCATAGGTCCAGTAATCATTTTTTTTACAGTAAAGATTGCGTTTAAAGGAGGATGCAGCGAGTACCATAAAATTCTTATATTTTTTTCATTTAATTGCATTATGAGCCGTTTAATTCCCTTGATACCGCTACTATCTATATACTGAACAGTGCTTAAGTCTATTAATAACACATGACTATCAGGATTTGAGAGGATCATGTGCTGATTTATTTGCTGCTCAATTGATTCGATATTAATGGTAATTATAGGAGTATCAATTTTCAAAATGACCAGGGGATGATTTTTAGTAGTTTTGCTATTCTCAGTAGGGACTGGTAATGCTTCTCCCTTTTCATCAAAGGGCTTGACTTGAATCTTAGGGAAAATAGATTTGTATACGAGTAGGAGTACATATAGGCCCATTCCAGAGGAAATACCCCATATCATCCCAAAGAATAGGGTAATAATAAGGGTAAAACTAAGCATAAAAAAATCAAGTAAATGCGTCCTTGACAGTTCATAAGGATATTTAAAATCAATTAAATTTCTGAGAGCCACCAAAATGATCGCGGCCAAAACAGGATAAGCCAGGAGCGCAAAAATATCTGTAAAAAAAAGTAAGGTCAATGCGATTAGGCAGGCGCTAATGACCCCCGAAAAAGGGGTTTGAGCTCCTGCGCTGAAATTTACTGCAGATCTCCCAAATCCACCGGTAACGGGAAAGCTCATGAAAAAAGCACCGATAAAATTAGCACTCCCTAAAGCGACCAATTCAGTATTTGCATTGACTATATGATCTTTTGACTGTAAGGCAAGGTTTTTACCTACTGAAAAAGATTCAATGAATGAAATCAGTGCGAGTGTGAGTGCCAAAGGCAAAAGGAGCGTCATCTGCCCTAGATCGATCTTTGGCAAATTGAAGCGTGGTAAGCCCATGGGAATTTCGCCAATGACATTGAGACCTGAAAGGTGCAGCTCTAAAAAATGAACCATCCCAATGGAAGTAAAAACGATGATTAATGTTCCCGGTAATTTTGGCGCCCACTTTTTAAAGGCATACAATAATAGAATGGAAAACAAACCTATAGATGCGGTTAATATATCGATATTTGCTAAATTGGTGACGATACTGATGAATAGGACGATGATATTTCCTTTTTCCATATCTATGCCTAATAAGGGCCCCAATTGATTCAGGCCTATTAAAATGGCAGCAGCAGAGGTAAATCCACTAATGATGGGTTTAGATAGTAATTGGGTTATGAATCCCATTCTCATAAAACCCAGAAAAGTCTGAATAATACCTACCATGAGGGTTAAAATGATTGCTAATTGGATGTATTCTTGGGATCCAATGACCGCCAATATCCCTAATCCGCTTGCGATAAGCAATGAATCCATAGCTGTGGGGCCAACTGAAAGTTGTCTAGACGACCCAAATAATGCATACATTATTTGAGGAGCGAGGGAGGCATACAAACCATAAATAACGGGTAGACCTGCTATTAAGGCATAGGCCATACTTTGGGGAATTAACAAAACGCCCACCGTTAGTCCAGCAAAAATATCCCCTTTTAATTTAGTTGTAGAATAATCTTGAAGCCAACTTAGCGGTTTTAATATGGCCATTTAAGAAATGATAAATAGGGGTTACATTGAATTTTAAAAGCTAAGTTAACCATTGTAAGGGGGATTAAGAGTTGAAGGATGAGTGATTTGTCCAAATTCAAAATTTATGGTTCTCAGAATGTGATTTTGTATTCAGAGTACTGGAACTCAGCCCTCAAGTATTCGATTTCTCGATGTCTATTGGTACGATATGATTTTCTATGCAATGGTAATTTGATGGGCAAATGATCTGTAAACTTTAGATTTTCAATATAAGCGTAGGTGGGAGGGTGAAAGACCAATGATCCTAAAAAGGCAGCGTTATTTTCATCAAAATAATAGATCCATTCTTCTGCAGTTGAATGATTGCTATTTTCTTTAGGGTTATAGTTGGCTTTTATAGCATGAGCCTGCTGACCACTCCGTAAAATTACAGATCTAAGCGCAGTTAATACCGTACCTGCATCTAGTAGTTTAAAAGGCATACCTAATACATAGAGTGAACTCATGACTGTTTGCGTCGGGTCTTTTTCTGTAAGGATGTTGTTTTGAAATTGCCTTGCCCCATCTGTACTGTAAGTAATACGGTGATGAAGATCATTTTCTTCCCAGGTTATTTCAGCTGAAAATTGAGGGTAAAATTTATATCGATGAAGCTGAACGTTATCTTTTTCAATGCTACCGTCAGCAAAATAGAGGATTCCATGTTTGACATAAGTAAGATTTTTGATGCGCTGCCAAGTATCCAAACCACCTGCATTTTTAATGGTCTTTATGAGTACGGATTTAGCTTTCGAATCTTTTATCTGCTTAAAAGGATCGGTAACGGCATTTTCTTTTTCTAGAGGCTGACAACCCAAACTATAAATCAAGATAAGTATGAATACGTACTTTGCTAAAGGTCTTTTCATGTCGGGATGCCTATCATTTCCTTACTTTATTCAAAAATAATGATTTCTTTTGGATCTATAGTCAATTGAATGGGATCACCAGGTCGGTAGACCTTTACCTCATCAAATGCCATCAAATCGAGGTCCTGATGAACGGAAATCAATAACTTATGATTTCCTCCATTGAAGATGACCTCTTTTACGCAACCTTTGATCATTCCCTTAGAATTAATTTCTACATTTTCAATCCAAATTCCAGTCGAGCATTTGATGTTTAATAGTTCATGACTTTCACTTTCACTTAGAAGGTTTATAATCCCGAAAAGACGTGCAATTTGAGGAGTTTTTGGATATTGATAAACCTCACGAGGCTTTCCTTTCTGAGTGATCGATCCATTATCTAAAACCCATATTTCATCGGCGATTTCCATGGCATCGCGGGTGTCATGGGTTACCAAAATCACAGTGGTACCTGTTTTTTTTGCCAGTGATTTAGTTTCTATCAATAAATTTTGCTTTGTCAAAGGGTCAAGGTTACTGAATGGTTCATCCATCAAAATAACTTCCGGTTCATTTGCCAATGCCCTGGCAAAAGCAACCCGTTGTTTTTGCCCTCCAGATAGTTCTTGAGGATGTTGTGGTCTCAGTGATTCCAAACCGCACATTTCGATGAGCTGTTCAACTCTATTTTTTTTATAAACCTCTCCATATTCAAGTAGGGCATAGTTAAGATTCTCTTCTACGGACATATTTGGCTTCAACGCATAATCTTGGAAAACTAATTTTATTTCTTCATGACCCGCAATCAGTTTTTCTTTTGGTCCCTGAAGTTTTTTTTTGTTTAAATAAATAGATCCTGAATCAGATTCGATCAAGCCTGCAATTATTTTTAATAGGGTTGTTTTTCCTGAACCGCTCATTCCTACCAAAGATATGAGCGCACCTTTTTTAACAGTTCCAGAGATATGGTTGAGGACTTTTTTTTGACCAAATGACTTGGTGATGTTTTTTATTTGAATCAATGTATGGAATGATTTTTTTATATTAAACGATTCTTATGGAAAAAATTAATTGAGAGGTGAATATAAGCGATTTACATAAAACTGATGTCTGTAATTAGATTGATCACTTCACTTTATAGAATTCAGAACAAATATTCATTCTAATGTCATTTAACACCATATGATATTTATTTATATTTTTGAGAATTTATTTATAAGAAATAAACTACTCCCATAAGGCCTACAAGCCCTAAAACGATGGTATAGGGGAGTGCCATCCAAATCATTTTAACATAAGACAACCTTATGGCCGGTGCGAGTGCGGAGGTCAATAAAAACAGAAAGGCAGCTTGTCCATTGGGCGTTGCCACGCTAGGGAGGTTAGTTCCCGTATTAATGGCGATGGCCAAAGTTTCAAATTCTTTTCTAGTGATCAAACCTGAATCAAAGGCAGTCTTCACTTCGTTGATGTACACCGTAGCTACGAAAACGTTATCGCTGATCATAGATAATACGCCATTGGCGGCATAGAATAAGGCGGGTTGCATAGATTTATCTTGTTCCAAAACAGATTGTATAATGGGTTTGAATAAATGCAAATCGTGAATCATTCCTACGATGACAAAAAAGACCGCCAATAACGCAGTAAACGGTAAAGCCTCTTCAAACGCATGTCCGATGCGATGTTCGTCAGTAATGCCTGTTAAAGCAGTTTGCAGCACAATTATAGTCAAACCTATGAGTCCTACGGGAGCAAGGTGAAAGGCCAAAGCCACAATTAGAAATACAGCAGAAATGGCTTGAATGATCAGGGCGTATTTTTCTCCTTTTGACCTATTATTATCTTCATCTATCAAAAAACTTTCGATGATGTTTTTTGCAAGTTTTGGTAATTTAGCTCCGAAACCAAACTTCCCACTCAACTCCAATAATACACAAGTCAACAGACCGGAAGCTAAAACTGGCAGGGTAATAGGAGCCATAGCATAAAAGAATTGCATAAAATCCCATCCTAGTTTTTCACCAATTAATAAATTTTGAGGTTCACCAACAATGGTACAAACACCACCCAAGGCGGTACCTACAGCTCCATGCATGACTAAACTTCTCAAAAAACTTCTAAATTGGTCTAATGTTTCCCCACTTAGTTCTTCCTTATCTATAGTATTGCTTCCGCTGTAGTCACTTGGACTTGAGTGAACTGTATGATACACTTGGTAAAAACCAACAAAAACACTGATCAGCACTGCAGTGACCGTGAGGGCATCTAAAAAAGCACTTAAAAAAGCTGAGATAAAACAAAAAAGTAGGGATAGCACAATTTTAGAGCGTACTTTTATAAATATTTTACCAAAAATGAACATCAATAGAGGCTTCATAAAATAAATACCGGCAACCATAAACACCAATAGGAGAAGCACTTCTAAATTTCCCTCTATTTCATGGAATACTGTTTCAGGACTGGTCATTTTCATTAATACCACTTCCAGTGCGATCAAGCCTCCAGATTGGAGGGGATAACATTTAAGGGCCATGGCCAAAGTCAATATAAATTGACCAATAATGAGCCAGCCGGTAGCTGTGGGTCCTATGATCAAAAGCAAAAATGGATTGAGCACTAAAAAGGCTAAAATCGTTTTTTTATACCAATGGGGTGAGTTGCCTAAAAATGAGTTATATAGCTCCATATAAAATTATTTATTTAGAGAATTGCAGTATAGATATCAATATGTAGGCGTTCTCTAAGCATCCTCCATTGTATTTTTCAAAGCAATATATATAGCGAATAAAGAAAATGCAAAATGTATCATCAGCAAATAGAATTTGATAGGAATTAATTTATTCAAATCGGTTAAGTTAAAAACAAAGTATTTAGGTCTCTCTGAAGGTCGTCTTATTTCTTGTTCCATCGAGTACAGTTTTACTCCTACGATGAAGTAAATCGATATTTTGTTCATCCTAGATAACTCATCCTATATATTGTTCCACTTTTGTCATCTGAGAGGAGTATTGAACCATCTTCAAGTACCAAAATATCCACGGGACGTCCCCAAGCAGTATTCGTGCTCTTATTTAAAAAACCTTCAACAAAAGTTTCGTAATGGATGCCAACGCCATTCTCCTCGGTGACAAGGGATAGTTTATGTCCCGTGTGGCCAGCATTTTTGGATCGGTTCCAACTGCCATGTTCAGGAATGATTATTTTATTTTTATAAGAAGGCGGAAACATATTTCCCGTGTAAAACTTAAGACCTAAAGGAGCAACATGTGGCCCTAAATTGAATGCTGGAGAGGTATAATTTTCACAACTTTTATCTTGACCAAATTCAGGATCTAATATGAGCCCAGCATGGCAATAAGGAAATCCAAAATGTTGACCTGCCGCACTGAGTCGATTCAATTCACAAGGAGGCAAGTCATCACCGAGTAAATCTCTACCATTATCCGTAAACCACATTTCTCCAGTTATTGGGTGCCAAGTTAAACCAACGGTATTCCGTACGCCTTTGGCCACTATCTCTCGATTGGTTCCATCGGCATCCATACTGATAATTGAGGCATAATAGGTATCATCCTTGGTTTCGCAAACATTACAAGGGGCACCTACGGGTACATATAATTTACCATCCGGCCCGAAAGCGATGTACTTCCATCCATGATGGCTGTCTTCAGGGAAGTCATTGTATATTAAAGTGGCTTTGGGATCATTTAAGTTATCTTCAATAGCATCATAGCGCCATAGCTTATCTATTTCAGCAACATACAGTGCGCCATCTTTGAAGGCAATTCCATTAGGCATGATTAAATCCTTGGCTATAGTATACAGCGTATCCGCTTTCATATCATTGTTTCTGTCTTGGAGGGCATAAACGGAACCATTGGCCTTATTGCCAACAAACAGCGTTCCATCCGGGCTCATGGCCATAGATCGGGCATTGTCTACGCGGCCGTACACTTCCACTTGAAAGCCCTTTGGCATTAGAAGAGAATCTAGAAAGAGACCCTCTTCTGAAGTCAAACTTGCTTGATTTGAATAAACTTGCGAGGCGGGATCAGTACACGCTAGGATGATAAAGGGTAGGGTTAAAAAAAATAGTGACTTCATATTATTCAAAATTTAAACGTTATTTATTATCATCCGTTAAGGTACTCATTTACATATTGCAAGACGCCAATGCATCAGTTTAATTGTTTACTGAATGAATCGGAGTTCTGTCATCAATAGCTTGCTTTATCCAGATCGGTATCACTGGATGTTTTCGGTTGTTTTTCTCCGTATCCTTTGGCTAAGATAGGAGATTCATAGATTCCCTTGTAGACCAAATAGGCTTTGACTGCGTCAGAGTGCCGCTGAGACAGGCGCAGTTTACTTTCCTCATTACCTACATCATCTGTATGAGAGGCAATTTCAATGCGACAATATTTGCTTTTTGAAAGGCTACTATACATCTCATCTAAACCTGCAAGATCATTTTCAGGAATTTCAGCACTATTAGAGATAAAATGAATACCAAGTTCCAAATAAATCCTCATAGGCCTCAGTGGTACTTATTTGGAATTCTCTCGGCATGTTTAATTAACCTTGGATTACTTTAATTTTGAATGAATAATTCATGATAATCCAATTCATTTGCTCAGGAATACCTAAATCCTTAAAAATGAATAGGGGAGTAGATTTAAAGATTTTGATAGCATACATTTCGCCTTGATCGAGCACAATAGAATTTTTCCATCGATATTGGTGATCAGTGCTTGAGAAAAACCAATAGAAACTGTCATATTTCATACGAGTAAGTTGGGCATTGGTTTATGAGATTTGGTCAAAGTCGGTCACCTGAGTTGAAAGTAGGCATTTCTCTGAAGCAACGTCTTGCCCTTGAGTAAAAGAGAATGATAAGTAACTGAAAAGCAAATAGATTGAGCAAGGTATCATTTGATTTTTTCATTCAATTTTAGAATCAACCTATACTTTTTTTTGTAAAAAAAACAGAAGATTTTAATGAAGGGATAAGTGAAATTCATGGCGCCATATTCTTCAGGCCAGCTATCCCTGACTCCTCCAAAGATAAGGATTAAAAGGAGTGTAAAAATATGAAAAGTAGATTCTAGATAGATTAGCAGCATTCATGGATAACGATATTTTGCTATTGCTTACACAGAAAATAGATAAAAGTTTCACTGATTGAGATAGTAAAATTAATCGTTTATGGATTTGAGTGACATCAAAAAAACAAAAGATTCTTTAGGATTATCTTTGAATGGATTAAATGAACAAACGTTTTAGAGTAATTTAATTTTAGCAGTGCACCTGGACTAAATGAATTTGAGAGATTCTTAAAAAAAGTGTTAGCTAGTCATTTTTGATTCTTTGTTATTTTTACACCTCTTGAGCAGTGAATTTTTTTCATTCTTTAAAAAAAATTTATCAAAATCGGACAAAGGATAAATACTAAATCTCATGATAACTCTTATTGAAAATGCTTTGAATCACCTAGACCGAATAGCGATTAGTGATAATAATCAAAGTTATACCTATCGGCAACTTTTGGATGCATCACAAAAAATTGCTATTGCTCTTTTAGAAGATAGAAAAGACCTTAATGAGGCTAGAATTGCTTTTATCGTGGCCCCTAGTTTTGAATACGCATGTATTCAATGGGGGATTTGGCGTGCAGGCGGCATTGCGGTCCCACTTTGCGTCAAACATCCTTACGATGCGATAAAGTATGTCACTGAAGATGCTCAGGCTGAGGCAGTGGTTTTTTCATATGGTTACAGAGCACTTATTGAGCCTCTATTTCAAGATTTCGAATTACGAAGAATTTCCATAGAAGCTGTAATGCTGTCAGTGGAGGAGGAAAAGCCGAGGCTGCCACAGATTTCCCTTGATCGGAGAGGCATGATCATTTATACCAGTGGCACTACAGGCAAACCCAAAGGAGTGGTGAGTACCCACCAAAACATTGAAGCTCAGATTAAGTCCTTAGTGACCTCATGGGAATGGACAAAAGAAGATCACATCTTAAATATTCTCCCACTTCATCACGTACATGGGATCATTAATGTTTTAAGTTGTGCACTGTGGAGTGGGGCTTGTTGTGAATTCTTAGAGAAATTTGAGGCAAAAAAAGTATTCGATGTCTTTTGTAGACAAGAGGTCAATCTGTTCATGGCCGTTCCAACGATTTATTATCGCCTCATTCATTATTGGAAGGAATTAACCGCAGCAGACCAACAAAAAATAACTGCTTCCTTTAAGGATTTTCGGCTGATGGTGTCGGGATCTGCGGCTTTACCGATTTCCACCCTTGAGGAGTGGGAAAAGATCAGTGGTCATACTTTATTAGAACGATACGGGATGACCGAAATGGGTATGGCCATAAGTAATCCTTATAGAGGAACTCGAAAGTCTGGTCATATTGGCCTAGCCCTTGTAGGGGTTATGATAAGAATAGCAGATGAAAATAACCATACGGTAGTCGATGGCATATCAGGAGAAATTCAAGTCAAAGGGCCCAATGTTTTTAAAGAATATTGGGAGAAACCAAGCGAAACCGAAGGATCCTTTATAGATGGCTGGTTCAAAACGGGTGATATAGCTGTTTTTGAAAAAGGTAGTTATAAAATATTGGGTAGAAATTCAGTTGACATCATCAAATCAGGAGGTTATAAAATATCTGCTTTGGAGATCGAAGAAGTGCTCAGGAAGCATCCAGCTATTGAAGACTGTGCCGTAGTAGGTATTCCGGACGAGGAATGGGGAGAAATCATAGGGGCAAGTCTTATCATGACCCGTGATCAAGAAACCACTACAGCAATAAAGGAATGGCTAAAAGATAAATTACCTGACTACAAAATACCTCGAAAATATTTAATTCAGACTGATCTCCCCCGAAATGTAATGGGCAAAGTCACCAAAAAAGTATTGCAGAAAATATTTATCGAGGGCGCAAATAAATAGGCTTGAATTACAAAAAGATATTATCAATTATTTATGAGCGATCATAAAAATATTTGTATTTCTTTTTCGGTGGAATGCGTTCCAGAAACCTGGATCCAGGGATAAAGAAGAGGCGGTAATTTAAAGACAGGATTGAAACTTCATTCTTAACCGTAGATTGAGTGATCAGACACCACACAAAAAAATGAGAATAATGATTAAAAATCACTTTTGCACAGTTTTTCTAAAAAGCATGATCCTTATTTATTAACCCCCTAAACCGAGCAAGCATGCATCGTTGAAATGGGCTTTTCTCAGTAAAAAATTATACGCGCTCAATAATCAGAGCACTCGCACCTCCGCCACCATTGCAAATAGCGGCACAACCAATAGTGGCATCTTTAGATTGCAATACATTTTGTAGCGTAGTGACAATTCTCGCTCCTGAGGCACCCAAAGGATGACCCAAAGAAACGGCGCCGCCATGTACATTTACCTTTTTGATATCGATATTCAATATCTTGTTAAAAGCCAGAGGTACCACAGAAAAAGCCTCATTGACCTCGAAATAATCGACATCGCCAAAATTTAACTTAGCAAGAGCCAAGGCCTTTGGGGCGGCAAGGGTAGGCGCCGTGGTAAACCATGCCGGTTCATGGGCGGTATCTGCAAAAGATAAAATTTTTGCCAATGGATTTAAATCATATTTTTTGACTGCGGTAGGACTTGCCAAAATCAAGGCTGCCGCCCCATCATTCATCGTTGATGCATTAGCCGCGGTCACCGTGCCGGTTGGTGAAAATGCAGCACGCAATTGGGGGATTTTTTCAAATTTGACATTTTTGTACTCTTCATCTTCAAGGATGAGTCTGGTTTCGCCTCTTCTTTGTGGTACAGAAACTCCTACTATTTCATTGGATAAAACACCATTTTCAGTATTTAAAGCAGTATTTTGGTAAGAGCGAATGGCATAGGCATCTTGTTCTGCTCTTGTGATATCGTATTTTGCAGCCGTTTGATCAGCAAAGACACCCATTGCGATTTCATCATAGGGATCTAGTAAACCATCTTTATGTAATCCGTCGATCAAGGCTGCATTGCCATATTTATAACCATATCTGGCTTTGGGAATATAATAAGGAATGGCAGACATGTTTTCCATGCCCCCTGCGACTAAAACATCCGCTTGACCCAACATAATGCTTTGGGCAGCGAGCATGATAGATTTGGCACCAGAGGCGCAGACTTTATTTACCGTAGTACAAGGGGCGGTATTCGGAATACCAGCGGCCAGGGCAGCTTGACGAGCGGGTGCTTGGCCTAAATTGGCCGAGCAGACATTACCCATAAAAACTTCATCAACATTTTTTGGGTCAATATTTCCTTTTTCTAAGGCTCCTTTAATCGCTGCGGTACCTAATTCAGTCGCTGATACATTGGCAAACATTCCACCAAAACTACCCAGGGGGGTACGAACCGCAGACACGATATAAACTTCTTTATTTGACATCTTCTTTTTATTAATACAACAAAGATAATTTTTCTTCAGTTATATAGACCCATATCTTCAGGTAAGTGAATCGGTAGCGTGCTTAAGATCAGTGTGGGAGTCAGATGTAGTGCTTAATGATGTGAAACCCATCAGTTAATTTTTTAACGTATTTTTATAGAATTCATACCCTTTAACAGCCGGCCCCTGAATCAATTCAGTATAAAAAAAGTTTATGACGATTCTCTTTAAATATTTTGTACTCTCAAGAGGTTAAGACAGATGTAATGATTTATTTTTAAGTAATTAGAGCTGAATTTGGCATAAAAGAAGGGTCTTGTCTACCTTTGCGCCCGCATGATCAGTATTGATAATATTAGTTATTACCTAGGTGAGCGAATTCTCTATGAGGACGCTTCTTTATTCATCACACCTAAAGACAAAATAGGTCTTATTGGCCTCAATGGTACGGGTAAATCTACTTTGCTCAAGATGCTGGTGGGAGAGGTAGAATTGGCTTCAGGAAATATTTCTCAAAGTAAAAGTACGTCGATTGGATTTTTGAATCAAGATCTGCTATCCTACCAAAGTGATGAGCCCATTCTTGAAGTAGCCATGCAGGCTTTTCATCAGGCCCTTGATTTGCAACATCAAATAGACGTCATTCTCAAGGAAATGGAAGAAAATTACACAGATAAATTACTCGAAAGACTGTCTTTATTGCAGGAGCAGTTTGAAGCGGCTGATGGCTATAGGATTCAGTCTCAAGCGGAGGAATTGTTGGAGGGCATAGGATTTAAGACGGCAGACCTTAAACGACCACTTAGAGAGTTTTCGGGAGGGTGGAGGATGCGCGTCATGTTGGCTAAGTTACTTTTAGAGAAGCCTTCCCTACTGATGCTAGATGAGCCTACCAACCACTTAGATTTACCTTCTATACAATGGATTGAGTCTTACCTACAGAGTTATGAAGGGGCGTATATCATTGTTTCTCACGATCGCACCTTTCTCAACAGCACGGTCAATAAAATAGTTGAAGTATATGCGAGTAAACTCAATTTATACTCGGGTAATTACGATTATTATCTTGAAGAAAAAGAATTACGCAATGAGGTACAGCAAAATGCTTTTGAAAATCAACAGCAAAAAATCAAAGAAGCTGAAAGATTTATAGAGCGATTCAAAGCAAAAGCGACTAAGGCCAAACAGGCCCAGTCCAAGGTAAAGCAATTGGAAAAATTAGATAGGATTGAAGCAGTTGTTGACGAAAACATGCAGGTCAATTTTAAATTTAATTTTAAGACTCAGTCGGGACGCCATGTAAAGCGACTTCAAGACATTAGTAAGTCTTATGGAGATTTAGATATTTTAGAAAAGGCAACTCTCGGTTTGCAGCGTGGGGATAAGGTGGCATTGATTGGTGCAAACGGTAAGGGCAAATCAACTGTTTTACGTATCATAGCAGGTACCGAAGCCCATGAAGGTCAAGTGGAAACAGGTCACAATGTATTGATGTCCTTTTATGCCCAGCATCAACTGGAGGCGCTTAACATCAACAATGACCTCGTTGAAGAGCTCAAACAGGAAGGAACCGGTAAAAATGAGCAAGAATTACGGGGTGTTTTGGGATGCTTTTTGTTCAGTGGAGATGAAGTATTCAAAAAAATAAAGGTGCTCTCCGGAGGTGAGAAATCTCGAGTAGCTCTAGCCAAAGCCCTGATCTCTGAAGCCAACTTTTTATTACTCGATGAGCCCACTAACCACCTAGATATGCTTTCGGTAGGTATTTTGGTGCAGGCTTTGCAGCAATATGAGGGTACATTTTTGGTAGTTTCACACGACAGGCATTTTATCACGAAGGTGGCCAACAAAATTTGGTGGATTGAAGATCATCAACTAAAGGAATATCCGGGTACTTATGAAGAATATCAGTGGTGGATGAGTCAGCGTACATCACCAACGAAATTGGCTGTAAAAAAAGAGAAAAAATCAAAGACCAAAGTCAAAGAAAAACCAATCAACCCCAAATCTCAGAGGACGTTGAAAAGGCAGATGGTTGATGTAGAATATCAAATACAGGAACGAGAGGCATTGATAAAATCTTTAGAAACAGAGATGACCCAACCAGAGGTTTATCAGGATAGTGATAAACTTTCCAAGTTAAATGATCAATTTCAAAAAGTGAAGAATGAATTAGATCAATTGACCAAAGAATGGGAAGTTCTGATCTCGTCTACTGAATAATTGAAATTAGTATCAATTATATTATGTTATTTCCATAATACTTATGCAACACATAAAAGTAGGGCAATAAAAAAAAGGAAATAGAAAAATAAAGATGAAAGAATAGTGGTAGCTCTAAAAGATGTTTATATTAGTAGCGAGGAGGGGAGTTGAACCCCTGACCTCCGGGTTATGAATCCGACGCTCTAACCAACTGAGCTACCTCGCCATGTCTTAATACAAACATTGAAAGGAGCGCAATTTAACAACAAATTATTATTAATTATGATTGGGCTAATATTTTTTATTACCTTGTCGAAAATCTTTTTTTATGAATAAAAGTAAGTTTATAGGAGAATACAGCATCAATGCATCACGGAAAATGTTGTTTCCTTATATCAGTACTGCATCTGGACTTTCGCAGTGGTTTGCAGATGACGTCAATATCACAGAAGACAAAGTATATACCATGCTTTGGGATGGCGAGGTAAATAGGGCCAGAATTGTTTCGATCAAAGCCAATCAACATATTAAATTTGAGTTTGAGGGAGAAGATGATGACGATTTAAATTCCATCGAAATTCGACTGGAAATGAATGAACTGACCCAAGAGGTTTATATAAAAATTACCGACTATTCTGATTTAGATGATCAAGAAATCTCCGATCTATGGGAGGGTTTGATACATGACTTGAAAGAAATTGTTGGTGGTTAATTGTTATAAAACATCTTTGTTTCTCATTTGAAGAGCAATGTTGAGAGAAAATGAGGAGGCTGGATAAACTCATTCTTAAATCTTTTATTGGTCCATTTTTCTTGACAACGATTGTTGCGACTTTCATTCTATTGGTCCAATATATGCTCAAGTATTTCGACGATTTTGTTGGAAAAAATTTGGGATTCAAAGTTTTTGGGGAGTTACTCTTTTATTTCAGTATCAATATTCTTCCAAATGCACTTCCACTAGGTGTTTTAATTTCCTCTTTGATGACCTTTGGCAATCTGGGAGAAAATTTTGAGTTATCAGCCATAAAAAGTGCTGGTATATCTCTTACTAGGACATTGAGACCTATATTTTTTTTCATTTTGGTCTTGACTATAGCTGCTTTTTTCTTTAATGATTACGTAGTTCCAGCAGCCAACCTGAAGGCGTACAGCCTTATCTATGACATCAAACACCAAAAACCTGCTTTAGATATTAAAAAAGGAGTTTTCTACAATGGTATCCCTAATTATAGTATCAAAGCCAACGAAAAATTCAATGATAACATTACACTCAAGGATGTCATGATCTATGATCATACTCGAAAAAACGGTAATAATTTTGTTATTTTGGCCGATTCCTCAAGAATGTTTTCAATGTATAACGATAAGTATCTGAAATTAGAACTTTTCGATGGACAATACTTTAATCAACAGGCGACTAAGAACAATCGGGTAGATCAATTTCAGCGCACCTCTTTCGATCAAATGTATATGATGTTCAGTCTATCTTCTTTTGATCTTAAAAGAACAAGGGAGGAGCTTTTTCAGAACAACAGGCAAATGAAAAATATTGAGGAATTGACCTCAGATATTGATTCAATTCAGTCGGAGCAAGAATTAGCATTAATTGGATTACATGAATTTTCTAAAAAGTATTTGTTCCATCGCCTGGATCGAGAAAGTTATCAAAATGAAAAGCATGATTCACTGAAGTCGAAGAGCGATACCCTGCTCGAAAATAATGGCCCACAGAATCAGTCAGGAAAAGCAAAGGCTTCTTTGATTAATCTTAACTTTTCATCCCGTATTGCTTTTAGCCAATCAAGAGACAGCATCATACTAGAAGATGTACCGTTAACTTCAAGGCAAAAAATTCGAAAAGAAGCAGGAGGGACTTATTTGTTACCTGAGAATCAATTGAGTAAATTAGATAAAATGAATCTGAAAGCCTTGGATTCTTTATTTACTACCGTACGCAAAAGAGGTGCAATTCTGCAATGGGCGTTAACAAGGATCAGAACCTATAAAGTTAACATTTCAAGCAGTAAGTCTAAATTAAAGCGACTTAGATTCGAATCGGAGCGATATAAAATCGCCAAGTTTAAAAAATACAGTCAGGCTTTTGCTTGTATGGTTATGTTTTTGATAGGGGCACCGCTTGGTGCGATTATCAAGAAAGGAGGGCTAGGTTTTCCAGTAATTATTTCCATCTTTTTTTATATTTTTTATTATGTAGCCAGCATACTCAGTGAGAAGTGGGCCGTCGCTGGTTTTGTTAATGGTGCTTATTCTGTTTGGATGGCAGACTTGATCCTATTGCCCATCGGTCTGTTTTTTTTGAGACAAGCTAGGGTGGATGCGCGACTTTTCGATAATGATTATTATTCAGTGGTGATTGATAAGTTTAAACAACGCCTGTTCAAAAAATTAAAACATTAAAGAGTTTGTATTCAAATTTAGTATTGATTAAATTTGCGCGTTATTAAAACGTATTAATTCATAAAGTTAATTTTTAAGACATAAATGTATTTAACAGCAGAGAAAAAACAAGAGTTTTTCAAAACACATGGTAAGGGAACGCAAGACACTGGCGCATCGGAGTCTCAAATTGCTTTATTTACCTACCGCATTAACCACCTTACAGATCATTTAAAGGTGAATAAAAAAGACCACTCAACCCGCTTAGGGTTGTTAAAGTTGGTAGGAAAGCGGAGGAGACTTCTCGATTTTCTCTACAAAAACGAAATTGAGCGATATCGTGCTATTATAGCCAAACTCAATCTAAGAAAGTAACAATATTTTAAGGGAGCTGTTTCAAGGTTCTCTTTTTCTTCAAATTTTGATCTAATAAAATTATGCTTCCATCATTCAAGCAAAAAACATTTTCATTACCTGATGGTACTTCTATCACCATCGAAACAGGTAAATTAGCTAAACAGGCAGACGGATCAGCCGTCGTAAAAGTGGGTGATATGATGTTGCTGGCTACCGTAGTATCCAAAAAAACCGCTGGGGATAACGTTGATTTTCTTCCATTATCGGTTGATTATCAAGAGAAATTCGCTGCGGCAGGAAAAATACCAGGAGGATTTCTAAAAAGAGAAAGTAGGCTTTCTGATTATGAAATTCTTATATGTAGACTGGTAGATAGGGCTCTAAGACCCTTGTTTCCTGATGATTACCACGCAGATACACAGGTAATGATCAGTCTTATTTCGGCAGATCCAAAGATTATGCCCATAGCTTATGCTGCCCTAGCAGCTTCTGCTGCATTGGCTGTTTCAGACATACCTTTCAATGGACCTATTTCAGAAGCCAAGGTAGCTCAAGTAGCAGGTACTTATGTAGTAAATCCTTCTGTAGAACAAAGCGCGGAAGCTAAAATGGAGTTGATTGTAGCAGGTTCGGCTAACAATATCACGATGGTAGAAGGTGAGTGTAAAGAGGTTCAGGAAGCCGAAATGCTTGAAGCGATTAAAGTAGCACATGAGGCGATCAAAATCCAATGTGCCGCTCAACTTGAGTTAGCTCAAGAGGTTGGAGCCACAGAAAAGCGTACTTATGATCATGAAAATCATGATTTACCATTGGATGACATGATTAAGGCAGCTTGCTATGATCAATGTTATGCCGTGGCTAAGGAAGGTATTGCCAACAAAGAAATTCGTAAAGAAAAGTTTGGTGCCATAATTGATACATTTGTTGATGGATTAGGAGAGGATCATCAGTATGATCATTTTTTGATACGAAAATATTACCATGATGTCCAAAAGGATGCGATTAGAAATTGTGTGATGGATTCAAGTGTCAGACTAGATGGTAGGCAATTAGATGAAATTCGACCTATTTGGAGTGAAATAGATTATTTACCAGGTGCACATGGTTCTGCGGTTTTTACTAGAGGTGAAACTCAATCATTGACCTCCGTTACTCTAGGATCTAAAGTAGATGAGCAAATGATCGATGGTGCCATGCATTCAGGCTATAACAAATTCATTCTGCACTATAATTTTCCAGGATTTTCTACGGGAGAAGTAAGACCCAATAGAGGTCCGGGAAGAAGAGAGGTAGGACATGGAAATTTAGCCATGAGGGCTTTAAAGCCCGTACTTCCTCCAGAAAGTCCTTATACCATAAGAATTGTTTCAGACATACTCGAATCCAATGGATCTTCATCCATGGCAACAGTTTGCGCAGGTACATTGGCTTTGATGGACGCTGGCATTCAGATAACCAAACCCGTATCAGGAATAGCCATGGGAATGATTTCTGAAAAAGACGGTTCTCGTTATTCGGTGCTTTCGGACATTTTAGGTGATGAAGATCATTTAGGAGACATGGACTTTAAGGTTACCGGTACACGAGATGGCATCACTGCTTGTCAGATGGACATTAAAGTAGATGGTTTGTCGTATGACATTCTTGAAGAAGCTATGGAGCAAGCCAAGAAAGGAAGGATACATATTTTGGACAAAATTACAGATACTATTGAAGTGCCAAGGGCTGAAATGAAACCAAATGCCCCAAGATTAATTTCTATTGTCATTGATAGAGACATGATTGGTGCAGTGATTGGGCCTGGAGGTAAAGTAGTCCAGGAAATTCAACGTGAGACCGGCGCGACGGTGGTTATCGAGGAAACGCCCAAAGGAGGATTGGTGAATATTTTTGCAGTCAATAAAGAGGTACTAGATAAGGCGGCCAATTGGGTTAAAGGAATCGTGGCCATGCCTGAAGAGGGTGAAGTATATGAGGGTAAAGTTAAATCTATTATGCCATTTGGTGCTTTTATTGAATTCATGCCAGGCAAGGATGGCCTACTCCATATCTCTGAAGTGAAGTGGGAGAGATTGGAGAAGATGGAAGGTGTCATGGAGGTAGGAGAAGAAGTGAAAGTAAAGCTGATCGAGATCGATAAAAAGACGGGTAAATACCGATTGTCAAGAAAGGTTCTACTACCTAGGCCTGAATAAATATGAGGAAGACGCCCCTTAGGGATATCTTTTTTGTTTGATATGTTTACATCTTGCCATGAGACCTTGAATATCTCACCCAAAAGATATCCATTGATGTTTTAGGATAGCGCTTATATAAAACTTACGGACAGATTCACTCGAATGAGCTGGACTTGTGCCCATTATTTAGGGTCATTGCGTTAGCTTTTAGATATTCATAAATTAAACCAAATAGATGACTTATTCTATTAAGTATTCTAAACTCTAATGGATGCTCTTAGAACTTTGAAATACTCATTTATTTACAAAGCACGGCCCTACAATCACCGCAGCTACCTACAGCCTAGCAGAAAACAGTACTAATGGTACGGTACCAGGAACTGTAGAAGCTTCAGATCCTGATGGTGATACTTTGCTTATGTGATTGCAAGTGGCAATGATGCTGAAGGCTTTAGTTTGGATAATGAGAGTGGAGAGTTGACCGTATCAACGAGTTCAGCACTGGACTTTGAGACCACACCTACTTTTAATTTAGGTATTGAGGTTTCTGATGGTTCATTAAGTGATTTAGCTATTTTTACCATCAGCTTAACTGATGTCGAGGAAGATGAAGAGGAAGAAACTCTATCCCTAGCGGATGCCTCAGCGATGATCTACCCCAATCCCTAAAATGGCATAGTTAATATCAAGATGGTAGCCTTGAAAGAAGCTACGATCTATAACCTCTCTAGTAAAAGAATCATGAGGTCTACCGATAATCGCCTTGATGTGAGTGCGCTCAGCGAGGGAGTATATACCATCAAGCTAGAGAATAGGAGTGGAGATCGCTTTTCGACGAGGTTGATCAAGGAGTAGATATAAATTATTTTATTTATTTGGACACCGCGCACTGAAATGCTAATTGATGTGCCAAAAACAGGATATTTTAGGAGCATCTAAAGGCATATAAAATTATCAGGCAAGTACTTTTTTGATAAAAAAATTGCTTTTTGATTTAAATCTAATTCATTAACTTTAAAGAAGGATACGTTGCATCTATTAGGTTTTTAAGACCTAACTTCAAGTGATTATGGGTTAACAGCATATGAAAAAATTAAAATATTTTTTAGGTTTAATACTTATCACTACACTGAGTTGCCAAGTACCATCTGTAGATGATGAACAGAAGTTAACTCACTTGATAGATACTTATCAAGAACATAAGGGGTTTGATAGATCACGTTATCCGCTAGGACTTTATACGCAAGCATATTATGCCCAGGAAGCTCAATTTGCTGATAGCTTAAAGCGTGAACTTACTCAACTTTCTACTTTGAAATTTGATGAAAATAACCAAATTTCAGCTGCTTTACTCGCTTTTATCTTACAAGAAAAAATAGATTTCTATAGCTATGATCGGTATTTAAATCCCATCCTATCAGATGCTGGATTTCACAGCAATCTTACTTACCAAGTAAAACCTTTAAATGATTTTGGACAAGTGAAGTCTTATTTAAATAAATTGAATGCAATACCAGAATTTGTAAACCAGCATTTCATCAATTTACGAGTAGGTCTGGAAAAAGGAGTTTCGCAGCCTTTGGTCATATTTGAGGGATATCAGTCTACTTATGAAGATCACATCGTTTCATCATATGATCAAAGTTATTACTATGAACCTTTCAAAAAGTTGCCACAAGGGTTAACGCAAACCCAAAAAGATTCTGTTTTAGCAGCCGCTAAATTGGCCATTGAGACTCAGGTGATTCCACAGTTTATAAGGATTAAAGATTTTTTTGAGTCGGTATATTTACCTAATACCAGAACAACTCTCGGTATTTCTGAAACGCCAAATGGCCGTGAATATTATCAGAATCGAATTGATTTTTATACCACTAGTACCGAGTATACTGCAGAGAGTATTCATCAAATAGGACTGAGTGAGGTCAGTAGAATCAGGACTCAGATGGAGCAGATTATTGAAGATTTAGAATTTAAAGGTGGTTTTGAAGCGTTTTTAACTTTTCTGAGAACAGATAAGCAGTTTTATGCTACCACGCCCAAGGAATTATTGATGATTGCTCGTGACATGGCCAAACGGGTGGATGCTCAGTTGCCTCGCTTTTTTAAGACGCTCCCACGTAAACCATATGGTGTAGCACCGGTTCCTGATGCCATTGCACCAAAATATACCGGGGGAAGATATGTTGGGACTGATGCTGAGAGTACAGAACCTGGATATTATTGGGTCAACACTTATAATTTACCAAGTAGAACCTTATATACTCTTCCTTCGCTCACTGTACATGAAGCCGTTCCAGGGCACCATTTGCAAGGAAGCTTAAATGCTGAGTTAGGAGGAAGTATACCCCAATTCAGGCGTGATTTATATCTTTCAGCTTATGGAGAAGGTTGGGGCTTATACAGTGAGTTTCTAGCTGAAGAAATGGGTATGTATACTACGTTGTATGAGCAGTTTGGAAAGTTAACGTACGAAATGTGGCGGGCCTGCAGATTGGTGGTAGATACGGGCATTCATGCCAAAGGATGGAGCAGAGATCAAGTAGTTCATTTCATGTCGGTGAATACCGCGCTGTCGCTGCATGAAATCAATACTGAAACAGATCGATATATCTCGTGGCCAGGTCAGGCTTTATCCTATAAAATAGGTGAATTGAAAATACGAGAATTGCGTCAAAAAGCAGAAGAATCATTTGGCACTAAGTTTGATATTCGTGACTTTCATGAAGTTATATTGGCACAAGGCACGGTCACCTTACCTATCATGGAGTTGAGGGTTAAGGCCTACATCGACGCGCATAGGCTTAATTAATTGATTTCAAATTTCTCTCTTAAATTAAGCATTTGTCGTAAAGACATCCTTTGATTTCTTCACTGAGTGTTTACTAAATTTATTAAAAAATAAGGGGTAGGAGTATTCCCTTTCTTATATTTGTGCTCTGAAACTGAGGTGCTTGCACTTCAGAATTTTTTTACAACGAATATATGAAGGAAGACGATACAACAAACGAGCATGTTCAAGTTTTGATTATTGGTTCAGGCCCTGCCGGGTACACTGCTGCTATTTATGCTGCTAGGGCCGGTTTAAAGCCGGTTTTGTATACGGGAGCTGAGCCAGGAGGACAACTAACAATCACTACAGATGTAGAAAATTATCCGGGTTATCCTGAGGGGGTGACTGGCCCTCAGATGATGGTTGAATTTCAAAAACAGGCAGAGCGTTTTGATACGGATGTTCGTTATGGAGTAGTAACGGATGTAGATTTTTCTGGATGGCCCCATGAAGTTACCATTGATGGTAAGAAAAAAATGAAAGCTGATGCGGTCATTATATCTACTGGAGCTTCTGCCAAATGGCTAGGCTTAGCCGATGAAATAAGGCTCAATGGACAAGGCGTTTCTGCTTGTGCCGTTTGTGATGGCTTTTTTTTTAAAGGACAAGATGTTGCTGTTGTGGGTGCAGGGGATACGGCTGCTGAGGAAGCTTCTTATCTTTCCAAGTTGGCCAATAAGGTATATATGATTGTGAGAAGAGATGAGATGCGAGCTTCTAAAATTATGCAGCAGCGCGTATTCAATGCTAAAAATATTGAAATACTTTGGAATACCGAAACTGAAGGATTGATCGGAGAAAATCAAGTGGAAGGTGTCGTGATTGTCAATAATAAAACAGGAGAAAAAAGAGTTTTAAATGCAACAGGTTTTTTTGTAGCCATTGGACACAAGCCCAATACGGAGATTTTTGAATCTGTGTTAGATCTTGACGAGAGTGGTTACATTATTACAACGCCTGGAACCTCTAAAACTCAAATTGAGGGAGTTTTTGCTACGGGTGATGCCCAAGATAGAATCTACAGACAGGCGGTGACGGCAGCAGGAAGTGGCTGTATGGGGGCTTTAGATGCCGAAAGGTTCCTGGCTCAAAAAGAGGTAGAGTTGGCAGAAGTAACCCAATAATGGAGCCCATGAAATTGGATATATTGGCTATATCAGCGCATCCCGATGACATAGAACTTTCTTGTAGTGGGACGCTGATCGCACACAAGACTCAGGGCTATACAACAGGAATATTAGATCTGACTGAAGGTGAGATGAGTACGCGTGGGACGCCTGAAACACGGCATAAAGAGTCTGCTGAAGCTTCTGAAATCATGGGGCTTTCTATGCGTGAGAATCTGGGTTTACCCGACGCTAAATTTGATTTGAGCTTTGAAAATCAATTGCGTGTGATCAAGGTATTGCGGAAGTTCAGACCGGAAATCATACTCGCCAATGCACTTTACGATCGACATCCTGATCATGTACGTGCGGCACAACTGATCGAAGAAGCAGTCTTTAAATCGGGTTTGGTCAAAATAGAGACTGAGGATAATGGCGAAAATCAATCGCCTTGGAGACCCAAAAAAGTCTATCATTATATTCAAAGTGTCTCCTCAGAACCTGACTTTATTTGTGATATATCAGCTCACATGGAGGAGAAGATGGCGGCCATCAGAGTTTTCAAATCTCAGTTTTTTGATCCAAAAAGTAAGGAGCCCGATACTTATATTTCAAATCCGGATTTTTTGAAGCTCATCGAAGCGCGTTCGCGTGAATGGGGTCATCGGGTTGGTGTTTCTTTTGGTGAAGGCTTTGTTCAACGGCAGTCGTTAGGAGTTAAAAATTTATTTGATTTGGTCTGATGCGAATGCATCTTGTTGCCTGTTTACTTAAATACGTAAAAAGCATCAATGATTAACCTGTGATATTAAGGTTGATCAATCATTATCTTCAACTCCCCTCTATTTAAATATACAGCACTTTAAAGAGATGTTTGACCTAATCTATTCAATGCTCGAATTTTGATGAGTTGATCTTGAGGTGTCAGGGTATTGAAGGAAGCTATTTTCCAATAATTCTCATTTAGATGACTCAGGCCCGCCTCAAGAGGGATGTTGGTATGAGCGTGATCTCTCGAAAAATGAATCATTTTCAATATCACGAAATAATCAAACCAATCATAAAATTGTTTGTAAAAGGAGGTTAAATTCCTGCTATTTTTCAATAATTTATCTAGTTTTTGATAAAAGTCAACGGCGTTTAGAAATTTTTGAATGGCTGCAGGTAAATTGGGCGATTGACCTTGAATGATTCGAGGCAAGCGGGTCATAAATGTTTTAATATCTTCAAAAATCAGAGGATTGTAGGCACTTAATATGTTCTCTTTATCTACCTGATAACCAATAAGTGCCCTACCGGTACCAAAGGGAACCCGATCAGAGGTTCTAGCGGCAGGATAAACCAACGCCTCATGAATTTCAGCAAAACCCGGCTTGCGCACTATTTTATTGAGGAAATAGAAATCTTCACCCGCTTTTTTGGTATTCATTCCTCCGTGCTTGCAATAATGATCCGAGTTTATGGTAATACAGCTGCCCAATGTTTGATGAACATGGGGATAGCCTGAATAGCGCAAGCCATCCGTATAATACCTTAAACCCAATTCATAGGGGATGATGCCACTTTCAAGGTCTAAAGGATGTTCGTAATCTAAAATGCCCGCATTCAAATTTTGATTTTTGTAGGCGCTGTAAATGGTGGCTAAATAACTATCACTGCATCGACAATCGCCATCGAAGCAAACGAGAATGCCAGAATGATTGAGTTTTTTGAACCACCGGGCCGCTTCGTCTAATCCGATTTTTCTGGCTAAACCCACACCTGCTTTTTTTTGAGGTAACCGTATATTTCCGACTTGAATATTGATTTGATCGGTATCCTTAATCTGTTTTATTTCCTCGTAAGCCCTTTGATTGAGATTGAGGTCATCTAAAGAACTTTGTTCGGGAGCATTAATGACTATTAGGAGGAGCACTCGGCACGGTACTTCGCTACAGGCCAATAGAGAATGGACTGCCAGACCTAGTTGGGATTCTTTATAGGCTGGAATCACTACAACCATTTCCAAATCTGACGGTGGATTGAAATGGGGAATCAGGGGTGTCTTCCAAGCGTATCGTTCGAAATAATAATCTTTGCTCAAGGAGAAAGTCGTGACAAGATCCATGCTGATTCAACACGCTTATAGAGGATCCGATCATGTAATCTATTCACACCCCCTTGCCAAAACTCCATACTCTCAGGCACCAATCGGTAACCACCCCAAAAATCAGGAAAAGGAACTTCTCCTTCAAGAAATTGTTGCTTGAGCTCGGAGAGTCGGTTTTCCAAAACTTGCCTTGAATCAATGACACTACTTTGCTTACTTACCCACGCGCCCAATTGGCTACCATACGGTCTACTGAAAAAATAGGCTTTTGATTCTTCGACGGGAATCCGCTCGACTTTACCCGTTACGATTATTTGCCTTTCAAGAGCATACCAAGGAAAAAGGAGGGAAGCACTGGGATTGGTTGCTAAATGTTGTGCTTTTCTAGAAGTGTAATTTGTAAAAAAAACGAACCCTGGAGGATTAAAATACTTGAGTAATACGGTACGTTGCGTAGGTGTATTATGGATATCTACCGTGCTTAAAACCATGGCATTGGGTTCTAAAATAGTCGCCTTCAATGCTTGATCAAACCATTTTTGAAATTGTGAAAAAGGTGATTCTTCTAAGGAATCAGCAGTAAGTTGTGCTTGTGCATATTCTTTTCTTAAATTTGATAAGTCTTTCATAGATATGGCAGTAAAATAACAACCCTTAAGAGCAATTATAGCCCTTTTTTTATCCTTTTCAAAGTGTTTGTATAAGATGCGTAGAAGAAAAATTTTCATCTAATTTTAGGCTTAAAAAGCCCTCATTTTTTCCTCTTTTTTAGTGTTATAATAAATCACTGATTTCACTCTTTTTCTTAGCCCTCCTCCTCATTGTTCTGGTCCTTGAGTGTAAAGGCACTAATCTTCATTTTTCAAAAAAGATCAGTGTACAGCCTTGATTAACAGTTGTAAATTGGGGGAGTTTGAGGCTTATTTTGAGGTGTTAGAGAGGGAGGTATTTCATGTGTTATTGAGGTGAGGGGGTACTGTTTGATTTCTAAGATAACTCCTTTTAGTACAGTTTATTGGATGCTTTTTTTAACATTATTTAAGAAGATACTTTAACATTCTTTATGAGAATTTAAAGTGGAAAATGATCCATCCTTATCAATTTTGATTTTTCATATAAGTGTTTGGTTTTTAATTGGTTTTTAAGGGTATGATAAGCAGGCTTCGCTCTCTGTTTTGATTGCCCTTATTTTTATGACACACAAGCCCCACACTCAGGATCATCTATGGAGCAGCTCCCTCCTTCTAGGACTTCTCACGATAACCTAATTATTTCGTAATTATTCCCCAAAAAGTAAATCCATACATAATTAATATATTGATATATGCAGCTGGTGAGGCACTTGGTAGAAGTACAAGAATTGTTACCACAACACACCACACCACATGATAGATAATAAATATACTTTTTGCCCTTTTACGCAAGGAACTTCCTATTTCAAGTGTTTTTAAGAATTCTGGGATTAAGAAAATTTCATAGCAGGCAAATGTCAATGTTCCAGCTCCTGCAAAAAGAAGACCTGATAAAGCAAATCCATCGAGCATAAAACTTGGATGCTGTGCTTTAATGGAAATTAATGGAAGGTGAATGCCATACGCTTCTAAAAAGAAACTTAATGCAAATGCCATGGCAGCAATTCCGTGACTTTTAACCGCTGTAGGTAATAATTGAAAATTCATACAATTAACTTTTCTAAATGAATACATTTCATCCTTTGCAAAAGGAATAATAATTCTCGAAAAGTCAAATAAAAAAGAGGACTTTAATTAATTTCTAACTTCTTCAAACTTCACAATAAGAGTCATCAATAGAGCAACTCTCTTTCAACTTCATATCGGCAAACACATGCCCAGTTGAATCTACTGATACACGACTACAGAGAATTTGTACTTTTTTTTTATACAGCCTCTTGTCTTTTGCGTAGCTTAAATCCATTACACAAAATTAAATTGGACCAAAGCAATACTCTCGGATGATGATAATTCAACAGACGATGGAAATACTGATGATAGCTCAACAGATACCGTTACATACACTTTAACCTTAACCGCTTCAGAAGGAGAAATATTTTTAAAATGGCTTCAAAAATTTAAATTTAAAATAAGTTTTTAAAAGTTAGCACTAAAGTGGGTATATCCATTCATTATCTCTACAGTACGCATTTCAATCTCAGATTACATAATTTAGCCTAATGATTGAAATTACTAATTGTCCAGTATGCGGATCGTCTTCGTTTAATTCTTTTATAAGGACAAAAGCTCATATGCATTCTAATAAGGAGTTGTTTAATTTCGATAAATGTTCTAACTGCAAACTTGTTTTCTTAAACCCTAGATTACATTTGGACGATCTTAAAAAATATTATACTTCTTACTATTTGCCATATCGAGGAGCACAGGCTTGGGGAAAATTTGAAAAATTTGTAGCAAGTAGTCAGCAAAAGCTAGATTTAAAAAGGGTTAATGTGATAAAAGATATTCATAATCTATCTGAAGAGTCCTTGATTTTAGATATTGGGTGCGGAAATCCAACTTTTTTAAAGGCTTGTCAGAAAAAAGTAAATTGTCAAACAATGGGAATTGACTTTAGCGATGAAGGTTGGAAAAATCAAGCTTATAATTTTGAAAAAATAAATTTACAAGTAGCAGAAATAAAAGATCTTTCATCCAATCTTCAGCCAGACGTAATTACTATGTGGCATTATTTAGAACACGATTATACTCCTTTTGAAAACCTGAGTTCTTTAAAAGCAACTTCTAAACCATCTACAACGCTGATTATTGAAATTCCTAATTTCGATTCTTTAAGCAGAAAAAAATATGGAAAAAACTGGGCTGGCTGGCATACCCCCAGACACTTCTCATTATTTTCACCAAAAAACATAAAACTATTGCTAAAAAAAAGCGGATGGAAAGTTTCTAAAATTTTAACTTACGGAACCATGAATCCGTATTTACTATATTGGATGAGTGAAATGGAAAAAAAAGGAATACGATGGGATAAGAATATGGAGCTTGAATTTACACAATTTGTGATTGGAATGATTAAATTTTTACCTAAAAAGTTGCATGAAAAAACCTCTTCACTTGGCATCATGACCATTATTGCAAATCCGCAATAATTTTTTTTGAAAAAATCAATTGATGATTGTCTTCCCAAGTCCCTAGCGATTTGTATGGGTGGAATCTAGAAAACAACTCTTCTTTATACCATTCATTTTTTCGGGTTTTTCTAATAGCTTCTTTGTGTTGTTTACTGCTATAAGCAAACTCCTTCACTGCATCAAAGTTTTTCCACAAGCTAAATGTGGCCATTTGAACAACTGGCACTTCACCTATTCCTTTAGTATAAATTAAACCTTTATTACAATCTAAGGGCTCTTGAGAGGTAGGAACATATTTCCAAAATCGAAAAAGCCAGGTCCACTTAATAGTTGCTCTAGTAATAATAGCAATAGGTAAGTTAGAATTTAAATCCGTCCCTTTTTTAAAAGGAATTTTATTAATCCATGTTCCCACGGCTGCAATATTTTTCATATAAAGCGTATAAATTTCTACTGTATAGCTTTTGTACTTTTTAATTAAGTTTGAAGAGTTAAAAAACTTATTTGCGACTTCTTCAGATTCCCAAACTTGTATTAGGCTGTATACAGACCAATCAGGTAATGGATTAAAGCCCTTTCCTTTACCACTACCCATTAGCCGATAAAATGAAAGTCCTTTAACTTTATGTAACTCGTTATGGGCAAATAACATCATTATAAAACCCCAAATTTTACTGCTTAACGATGAAAATTTAAAAAAAGTAATGGTTGTAATTTGTTTATTCATTTTATGTGGTGGTGTAGTTTCAACTTATGATAATAAGATTTTGTGTCGAAGAAAATTTTACGAAATCTTTGAACATATCAATAGCTATGTGAGATTCGAACTCTATAATTCCTCTTACTCTTTCATTTTTAAAAAAAAAAATTAATTTATAGTTGAACGTAATCACTTTATATATTGTATTAAGCTTAACTTCAAAAGCTTTAATATAGTTCTGCAAATTAAGACCAATGGTTGAATCCACTAATACACACATACAGAAAATTTGTACTTTTTCTTTTTGTATAACCTCTTGACTTGTGCCTAGTTTAAATTCATTATACAAAATTAAATTGGACTAGAACAATACCTTCGGATGAGAATAAATCACTAAGGGTGGAGAATTTTTATTAATTCTATAAGGCCAAAATCAACCATTATAAGAAACTTCAAACACCTTCTATTTTTAAGTATTCTTTGTTCACTTGTATTGTTTACTAATTGTGGTGAAGACAGTGAAGATCCTGTTGCGGATACTCCTACTAATAATACGGATGATGACAACACTGATGATGATTCAACAAACGATGGAAACATTGATGATAGCTCAACGGATACCGTTACATACACTTTAACCTTAACAGCTTCAGAAGGAGGAACTTTCACTCCTGAATCGGGTTCTTACAACGAAAATGAATATGTAGAGTTGTTAGCTACTCCTGATTCAACTTATGTCTTTGTTAATTGGACAGGAAGTTCAACAAGTAGTGATAATCCCTTGAGTGTTACTATGGATGCAGATAAGAATTATACTGTCACTTTTGAGAGAAAACAATATCCTCTATCAATTATTGTTGAAGGAGAAGGGGCAGTGAGTGAAGAAATAATAACTAATGGTAGAGTTGAAGATTATGATGTCGGTACGTTAGTTCAACTTACAGCTAACCCATCAGAAGGTTGGAAGTTCGATAAATGGGTTGAATTAGATGTCTATACGAATCCTCTCGAGGTTTCTATTACAGATTCGGTTACATTAACAGCAAAATTTCACATCCCAATAGATAGTGTTTCAATTACACCATCTTCTCTACAAATGGTTGTGGGATACAGAGATACGCTCAAGGCTGATTTATATCCCTCTATTGTCTCTGATACTATTAATTGGAAATCAAGTGACGAGAGTATAGCAACAGTTAATCAAGAAGGTGTTGTTACCGCTGTTAACAAGGGAGAAGCTCTGATAACAGTAATTACAGCCAAAGATTCAATTACTAATACAGCTAAAGTTGTAGTTAGCATAGATGGTGATAAGGATGGTATAATCGATGAAGATGATACTTGTGCCGATACTCCTGAGGGTGCTGCGGTAGATACAAATGGTTGTGCTGGTTCTCAAAAAGATACTGATGAAG
>Ga0209711_10000810_pt1 | contig 32035 bp, 34 predicted proteins | sample ArcticOcean_MG_C_7_FD_187441 | JGI IMG/M metagenome (GOLD analysis project Ga0209711, IMG submission 187441) | Marine microbial communities from western Arctic Ocean - ArcticOcean_MG_CB11_88 (SPAdes) (version 2) | ecosystem: Environmental > Aquatic > Marine > Oceanic | place: Arctic Ocean...
CAGCGGCAGTTTCTTTAGCCTGACCAAATAAGCTACTTTTATTTGCTGCACTTACTTTTGATGAATTGGAAGAGCTTCCACTAGCAGAAGTGCCACCAACTACTTTTTGTGATGCCGTTTCACATGCTGCTAGTAAAGATACAGCTCCTATTAAAGTGATAAAATTCTTTTTCATTACAAACTCCCAAAACTTAACAAAACAATTAATCTAAATTTGATTTTAAAAAACCTTTAAAAATACTTTTTTTGTTATAATTGAAATAGGCATATAATTCAACTTATATTAAAATATTTTAATTGTTCAATAATGGCGACCAAGCAGGATCAGAACCATCACTAGGTGTTAAAATTCTTTCCTCTCTAAATCCTGTTATATCAACTTTATAAAGATTTACATTAGAACTCTTACCATTATCAACTGGAGCATCTTGCTTAAAATACATTAAAACTCTTCCATTTGGAGCCCAAGTAGGACCTTCCACTAAGTATCCTTCTGCTAAAAGTCTTTCACCTGATCCGTCTGGAGCCATAACCCCTATATAAAATTTATTTTTAAACATTTTTGTAAATGCTATCAATTTTCCTTTTGGAGCCCAAACAGGTGTTGCATATCTTCCTTCACCATAAGATATTCTTTTTACTTTTGCTCCATTTTTGTCCATAATATATAATTGTTGAGCCCCTCCCCTGTCTGAATTAAAAACAATTTTACTACTATCAGGAGAGTAACTTGGAGATGTATCTATAGATGAACTATTAGTTAATCTTCTAACTTCTTGAGTATTTAAGTTCATTTCATAAATATCAGTAACCCCTCTTTCAGCTAAACTCATAATTATTTTGTCTCCAGATGGTGCAAACCTTGGTGCAAATGTCATTCCTGGAAAAGAACCTAAAAGTTCTTGTTGTCCTGTTTCCAAATTAAAAATATATACTCTAGGCTCATTCTTGTAATATGCTAAATACGTTATTTCTTGTGATGTAGGTGAAAATCTAGGTGTTAAAACTAAAAAGCTTCCATCAGTTAAATACTGATGATTTTCTCCATCTTGATCCATTATCGCAAGTCTTTTAATCCGTTCGTTTTGCAAGCCAGATTCAGCTACATAAACTATTCTAGTATCAAAATAACCAGTATCACCAGATAAACGTTGAAAAATTTCGTCAGAAATTATATGAGCAACTCTTCTCCAAGAATTACTATCTACACTCAATCTTAAGCCAACTAAGTCAGTTTCTGCAATCACATCCCATAACCGAAATTCTATTTCCATTTGGTTTTCATTTATTGCTTTAGCTGAACCACTAATTAAAGCTTTAATTCCAAGGGGAGTCCAATCAGAAAAATCAGGTCTAACTGATGGACTTGTCGGCGGAGCAATGAAAGCAGCACTCTCTACTGCTTTAAATTGCCCTGATCTTACTAGGTTATTTGTTATCACGTCTGAAATTTGTCTTCCTATTTCACTAGATTTGGCATCTAAACCTGTAAAATTAGCAATAGCTATTGGCAGAGGCTCAAGTTGACCAGAATTAATCTTTATCCTTAAATCTTCAGCAAAAATTTCTGAAGTACACAAAGAAATTGAAAGCATAAAAAAACTTAAAATTTTGAATTTCGATATTTTGTTCAACCTAAACCTCATGACAAATAATTATTTTATTAACAATTAATTATTAAATAATTTTTATGAGGCAAGAATATGGCGACATTAAAAATTAATAGCTAGAAATAAAAGAAGGATCAAAATCAAAATAAAAACTCTTAAAACGTTCTGCTTTATTCTTAGGTATAGGCAATGGAGAACAATCTAAAACAGCTCTTCTGGCTGAATCAGCGGTAGCTCTATAAAAAGTATCTTTTCCGTATAAAGATTTATCTACTATTTCAACACTGTTAACTGTGCCATCTATATTAGCACTAATTTTTAAATCTATAATTTTTTCAAGTTCACTCGCGCTATAAGAAGGGTTCCAGCATTTACCAATATGATTCTTAATTTTATCCACATCAGTTTGAGTGAGTTTATTTGTTTTGATTTTCTGAACTTTTTTACTAGAGTTACCTACTATTTTCCTAATTTTATTTAATACATCTTTATTATTATTTTTACGATTTTCTTTTTTATCACTTTCCATAATTGGTGAAGGTTTTGTTAGGGTTTTAAGAATCCCTTTAGCAAGTTGTGATTTTTGTATTTTCTTAATTGTCTCTGGCTTTGAAATTACTTTAGGCGTCTCAATTTTATTATTTTTTTTAATTTTTAATGTAGGTTTTTGCTTAATTAATTTTGCTATTTTTTTAAGCTCTTTTATTTTTTCTATTTCTTTATTTTTTTTATTAATCATCTTTTTATCAGGCAAAGGTGGAGGTGGTGAAGGTTTTTTTTTAATTATCGAATTTTTAACGATTTTTTTTTCTATTTTCTTAACTTCTTTTTCCTGTTTAGTTCCCAATTTTAAAGAAGTTTTGGATGATACTGGAGTGTCTTCAACTATATCAATCGGTTGCTCTATAATTTGGTGATTTCTTATACTTGGTAAACCATAATAAGCTAATAATATAAAAAAACCATGTAATGCTAATGAAAAAAAAGATGACCTATACATAATCTCAACTCTCTTTAAGCTTAGCTACAAGTGCAACCTTCTTAAAACCTGATCTTTTAATTTTAGCTATTGTATCTAATACGATCCCATAAGGAACATCTTTATCACCCCTTACATAAACGCGTAAGTTCTTATTACCAGACGATATGGCTTGGAGACGAGGCAACAATTGAAGACTATCAATAATTCTTTCTTGAATGTATAAGTCACCATTTTGTTTAATACTAATAACAATAGGATCACCTTTTGAATTTAATTGGGAAGCTTTAGTTTTAGGAAGATCAACAGAAACACCAACCGTTAATAGTGGCGCCGTAATCATAAATACAATCAATAAAACAAGCATTACATCAACAAATGGAGTCACATTAATCTGACTCATAGATTTCTTTTGTTTTCTTGAACTTCTTAAAGCAAAATTATTATACATTTAATCTTCTTCTATTTTACGAAGCAAAACTGAAGAGAGCTCTATTGAAAAATACTCTAATTTGTTAGAAAATTTATCTAAGTCATTTGAAAATTTATTGAATGCCGCTACCGCTGGAATAGCTGCCAATAACCCCAACGCTGTTGCAAATAAAGCTTCTGCGATGCCAGGGGCAACAACAGCTAAACTTGTATTATTACTTAAAGCTATAGATTGAAATGCATTTACTATTCCCCATACCGTCCCTAACAAGCCTATAAAAGGGGCCACAGAGCCAATAGAAGCCAGAAATGTCATTCCATTTTCTAACCTGTCTATTTCTTTGCTAATGCAAACTAACATAGAATTATTAATCCTTTGCAAAATATCATTTGACTTATTTGGAGACAATACTCGTTTTGAATTAATTCCTTTAAACTCTTCTATACCTGAAATGAATACTTTAGCCTGAGCATAGCTTGAGTGTTCAACAGAGTAATTATACAATTTTTCTAAGTCCACTTCAGATAAAGAAAAATCACCAAATATTGAAGAAAAATTTTTCTCTTTTCTTATAGTATTTGATTTATTAATAATAATAGCCCAACACCATATTGAAGCAAAAATAAGGAGAAACATTACGCCTTTTACCAAAGGATCTGCTTGAAAAAACAATCCTAAAATTGACAAATCTTGTCCACTTGAAATTATTTCAGTTTTCACTTCTTGGGTCATTATTTAAAACCTTTAATTAAATTATAATTTAGCTTTTAATTATTTATTCTTTAAAAAAACTATTATTTAAAATTAATTTTATTCGCCTTACTTTAAAATCACTATCAATTGCAACAATCTGGAAAACTCCTAGAACAAGAAATTCATAACTTTTTTTACAATCCAAATATCTATAAACCTTTTGCTCAACAGTTATACTTGAGTTTTTGGCATATTTAAGGCGACTTTCTATTAATAGAGTATCGTTAAGTTGAGCTGATTTATGCCAATCTATCTGAGCTTTTCTAGCAACTAAAATAACATCTTTATTTTTTTTTAATTCAAATTGATTAATATTAATCACTTTTAAAAGAGATGACCTAGCTCTTTCAAAAAATTTAAGGTAATTTGCATGATATACGATGTTCCCGGCATCGGTGTCCTCATAAAAAACTCTCAATCCATAATAATGTTTTTTATTTAAAATAAACCCATCTAAATTATCGAAAATATTACTTGAAGGTAAATCTAAGTTAGATTGCATATCTATTCCATTAACATACAAATATTATTATTTTTGATTATTCATCATATCTGATTGTTCTTGAGCATGATTGGGAGGAATTAAACCTAGGTGTCTCCAGCCTGCAGCAGAGACAAATCGACCTCTTGATGATCTTTGAATTAAACCACGTTGTAATAAATAAGGCTCTATTACTTCTTCAATCATATCTTTTTGTTCTGATAGGACTGCAGAAAGTGTATCCAGACCTACAGGTCCACCTTGATATTTTTCAACAATTACATTCAAGTATTTTCTATCAACAGCGTCCAAACCAGATTTGTCTACATCTAATTGAGACAATGCTTTATCAGCAAAGTTTGCATCAATTACTTTATTTTCAGAAACTGAAAGAATATCTCTAACCCTTCTTAATAACCTTCCTGCTACTCTAGGAGTTCCTCTTGATCGTTTTGCAATTTCATATGCACCGTCTTTTTCTAAATGTAACTTTAGTTTTTCAGCCAATTTTAATAAAATATTAATTAAATCAGAAGCATTATAAAATTCCATTCTTATTTGAATTCCAAATCTGTCTCTTAATGGGGTTGTTAATAATCCAGATCTAGTTGTGGCGCCGACTAGTGTAAAAGGTGGTAAATCAATTTTTATGGATCTAGCAGAAGGCCCTTCACCAATCATTAGATCTAACTGAAAATCCTCCATAGCAGGGTATAATATCTCTTCAATAGTAGGAGAAAGTCTATGTATTTCATCAATAAACAAAACATCTCTTGGCTGTAAATTTGTTAATAACGCAGCTAAATCTCCAGCTTTATTTATAATAGGGCCTGATGTAGACCTAAACCCCACGCCTAATTCGAACGATATAATTTGAGCAAGTGTTGTTTTACCTAAACCGGGTGGGCCAAATAATAAAACATGGTCCATAGCCTCATTTCGAGAACTAGCGGCAGTAATAAAAGTAGATAAATTTGTTTGAACTTGGGGCTGCCCTATAAATTCTTTTAAATTTTTAGGCCTTAAACTTAAATCAAAATTATCTTTCTGTTCAATTATATCTGTATTAACTAATCTATCATTAGTATCGATTTGATCATTCACAACCATCACCTTGATAATTCTTTAAGTGCAATAGGCACAATATTATTAACAGTAAATAATTTATTTTTCTTATTATTACTAAACTCATTTTTTATTCTCATTACTACTGAAAATACTTCACTTCTTCCATAACCTAAATTAATTAATGCAGATATTGTGTCTTCAAAAACCACAGACAAGTCACCGTTATAATCTTTTTCTTCTTCAAAACTAAACTTCTTTGTTTCTATGTTATCAAGTTTTTGATCTATTTCTTTAATAGAGTTATTAAAATTAAGCGTTGATACTTTTTCTAATAATTCTGAGGCTATCCTGGCAGCAACCTTTGGACCTATTCCATCTGCTCTAGATAGCATGGTTTTATCACCTGATAAAATAGCTAAAATAATTTCGTCAATTGATAAAGTTGATAAAACAGACAATGATGCTTTGGGACCAACTCCTTGAACTGACTGTAATAATCTAAACAGTAATTGCTCAGAAGAATGAATAAAACCATAAATGACAATTTTATCATCTTTAATCTGTAAGTCAGTAAAAAGGGATAAATTTGAACCTAAATTACCTAAAGAAGAGATTAATTTAGAGGAAACGCTTAATAAATAACCTATCCCATTCACTTCTATAATAATATCAGATTTACCTATTGATGCTAAAACACCTTTTAAAGAAGCTATCATTAATATCCTTAATTTTTATAATTACATTATTATTTTATATTTTGCTCTTTTAATAAAGCTTTAGCTATAGCTATATCTAAACTTTTATTTTTTTTAACATTATTAGAGATCATATTATTTTCACCAATATGCTGAGCTGATATTGCTATTGCTAAAGCATCAGAACTATCTTCATTTTTAGGAGTTATATTTAATAGCCTTTCAACCATTGATTTAATTTGTTCTTTAGATGCGGATCCTGAACCAGTAACAGTTTTTTTTACAAGACGAGGAGGCAACTCTTTTGTTTCCAATCCTGCTTCAGCTAAAACCATCAAAGCAACTCCTCTTGCCATTCCAAGTTTTAGACTTGAGCCAATCCCAGCACCAACAAAAATTTGTTCTAAAGCTGACATAGAAGGTTTATATTGAAGTATTAAGTCTGTTAGAGCCTGTTTAATAAAAAACAATCTATTCCCATCTGCCAATGAAACCGGTGCAGATATACTTCCATCAGCTACATAAATTAACTTATTGTTAACTATATCTATTATCCCCCAACCTGTATGCCTTAATCCTGGATCGACACCTATGATACGCAAAAACTTAACCTTATTAAATTATAATCTTTTTTAAAATATCTTCACTAATATCAAAATTACCAAAAACATTTTGTACATCTTCACAATTATCAAGAGTATCAATTAATTTCATAAGTGATGAAGCTCTTTTTTCTTCATTAACAACAATATAATTTTCTGGTTGCCATATTAACTCTGCTTGCTCAGAGGGACCAAGTAAGTCTTCTAATTTTTCTCTAACGGCATTAAAGTCATTTATAGATGTAATTATTTCATAATTCAACTCATCTGATCTAACGTCATTAGCACCAACCTCAATTGCAATTTCAAATATTTCATCATCACTTTTTACAATCTTAGGATAAGTAATTTGGCCAATATTATTAAACATAAATGATACAGAACCAGTTTCACCCAAGTTCCCTCCAAATTTAGTAAATGATGAGCGCACTTCTGAGGCGGTTCTATTACGATTATCTGTAACAGCATCAACTATTAGAGCGATACCTCCAGGAGCATAACCTTCATACCTAATTTCTTCTAAGTTTGGACTTTCACCTGATTCAGCTTTTTTTAAAACTCTTTCAATATTATCTTTCGGCATATTTACGGCTCTACATGCAGACAAAGCAGATCTAAGTCTTGGATTGCTATTAGGATCAGTTCCTCCTCTAACAGCTACTTGAAGTTCTTTTGTAAGCCTAGAAAACTTCTTTGCTCTCCTTGCATCCTGAGCCCCTTTTCTGTGCATAATATTTTTGAATTTTGAATGTCCTGCCATTTTTATTAAAATCCTAAATTTAAGTTGTTTATTTAATCAATTTAAAATGGTTTCTTTCAATTTTCCACCTAATCTTAATGGATGAATTGAACTGCTTAAACCATTTTCATTACTTTCTATAATAACGCCACATAAGGTTGGTTCACCAGTAGAGACCTCAAGTCTTGGGTTTTTTTTATTTGGATAAATAAACCTTGTCATTGCTTCTTTTTTATTCATTCCAATAACAGAATCATAATCGCCACTCATGCCTACATCAGTAATATAAGCCGTTCCATTTTCTAATACACGATGATCAGCAGTAGGAACATGAGTATGAGTGCCAACCACGGCAGAAACCTTTCCATCTAAAGCAAAGCCTATAGCCATCTTTTCTGAAGACGCTTCTCCATGGACGTCGACAATTGAGAAATCAACATTAAAATTTAATTTAAATTTTTCTACTATCTTAGGAAGGGTTTCAAAAACAGGATCAGTTGGTCCCATAAATAAATTTGTCATTATATTTGCAACACCTATTCTGCCAGCAGGTATCTCAATAATAGTCATACCTAAGCCTGGAGTTCCTTCTATCATATTGAGAGGACGTAATAACTTATCACTTTCACTTATATAAGAAATTATTTCTCTTTTATCCCAAATATGATTTCCAGTAGTTAGAACATCAGCTCCAGCTTTAAAGAAATCTTCACAAATTGATGGAGTAACACCAAAGCCTCCTGCGGAATTCTCTACATTAACTATTATAGCATCTAATTTTAGTTCAGATTTTAACTCTATAATTTTTTTTTGAACATAATTCCTTGCATGTCTGCCAACAATATCTCCTATAAATAAAACTTTCATATGTATCTTCTTTTCTAATTCTAATTAACTTTTATTTACCCTTGATAACAATTCCTTCTCAGTTATTATATAGTCCAACTGTTCATCATGGCTTTCATAAGGGATACTTTTAGTTTCTTGACCACTATATGCAAGTCCAATTGTAATAAAGTCTTTTTTTTCTGTATTAAAATAAACTCTTAGCTTATTAATTGCCTTATCATAATAACCACCACCATATCCAATTCTATATAAGTTTTTGTCAAAAGCTAACATTGGAACTATCAAAACTTGAGGTAAAATTGAAATGCTGTTTTCAAAAGGCTCTAAATTACCAAGCTTTCCTTTTTTTAAATCTTGCTTGAGATCCCATTCTTTAAAAATTAAATTTTTTGTTTGATTGCATACAATTGGCAATGCTAATTTAAGATTATATAAATTAAAATATTGGATAAAACTAAAGGGAGAAAGTTCATCGAACATAGGATAATATAAAGCAACACTTTTAATATTTGGTTTTTGAGATAGAATTTTATCTAAACAATAAGTTATATGAATATTTGACAGACAATTTTTACCCAAAATTAATTTTATTTTAGCTCTATTTTTTTTAGCTTTAAGGCGTAGTTTGTTTTTCATTAAAATTACTATAAAATTTGTAGTTACGGAAGCCAAAAAATCGTCGGATATGTTATTCTTTGTTGCCTGTTGAACAGGTGGGCACCATATATTTTGACCAAAATCAAAAAAGTGACGGCTCCCGAAGAATACTTATGGCCCCAAGAATTAAAATTCCTGACAAATTGCCCAGCTTCCGTTCAATCATATTATTTTTTTTCGAACAAGTTTGCAACATTATTCATTCTTGCAGTAATTTTTTCAATCCAATTTACAAGTTTAATCAGCTGCTCTGAATTTAAATTGACATTAGGCTCAGAGGCTTTCATTTCTATAACATCATTTTTTTCAATTAATTTATCTGCTAGCAACAAACATGTCATTGCCAATAACCTTGTTTCACCTACACTTTCTGATACAGCAGATAATTCTTTAATAACTTTATTAACCTGTTCTGAGGATTTTATGACCCTTTGTTCTTCACCTAACTCACATAAAACTGGATATTTTTTCCCGTTTAAGTCTATATTTAAAGTTGTTTTGTTAGACATTATTAACCTATAATTAAAAAAATTATTTCATTGCGTTTTTTAATTTTAATTTTAAATCTTCTAAATATGTTTGAGATTCATTAAATTTCTTGTTAGCCTCAATCAAATCTTGTTTTATGGCATTGAGTTTTTGTTTATTAGCAATGCTTTCAGCAACATTTTTTTCTAGTACCTTTAATGTATCTTCAAATTTGTTCTGTATAATTTTTAATTTTTCTATACTAATTTCTTGATTATTTTCAAGTTCCATTTGATCAGATCCCTCTTCAAATTACTTATTATATTAAATAATTAAATAATTAACTTAAGCTAAGGTAATTATAAAACTAGAAATTTAATTGAATTTAAAAATATTTAAATCTATAAATAAAAATCAAGCTAATTTATTAATCATAATCAAAAGTGAATATATCAGGAATTACTATGAAAATCACAGACAAAGTTAAAAATATTTTAAATCAATATGAAAGTGATAATCCTGGAGTAAAAACTAATCTAGCTAGAATTTTAATGTCAGGGGAGCTAAGTGGAACTGGAAAATTAGTAATTCTTCCTGTCGATCAAGGTTTTGAACATGGACCGGCTCGCTCTTTTGCAAAAAATCCAGAAGGTTACGACCCTCATTATCTTTTTAAGTTAGCAATTAATGCTGGTTTGTCAGCTTTTGCAGCGCCATTAGGGATGCTGGAGGCAGGTGCTGACACTTTTGCTGGTCAAGTTCCTTTAATTATGAAAACAAATAGTGGCAACTCATTATCAAGAGAAAAAGATGCGCCTACTCAAGCAATTACAGGCTCTGTGCAAGAAGCTATTAGACTAGGATGTTCAGCCATTGGATTTACAATATACCCTGGCTCAGATGAGGCATTAGATATGATCTCTGACGTTCAAGAAATGGCAAGAGAAGCAAAGGATGCAGGTCTTGCAGTTGTAATTTGGAGCTACCCAAGAGGAGGCAACATTAGTAAAGAAGGTGAAACTGCAATTGATATAGTAGCTTACGCTGCTCATATTGCCGCTTTGATAGGTGCTCATATAATTAAAGTTAAACCACCTACATCTCACCTAGAACTTGAAGATGCCAAAAAAATTTACATTTCAGAAAAAATTCCAGTTGATACCCTTCCTGATAGAATCAAACATGTAGTGCAATCTTGTTTCCAAGGTAAGAGGCTCGTTGTTTTTTCAGGAGGGAATGCAAAGAATAAAGAAGGCCTAATTAACGAAATAAAAGATTTATATAATGGTGGAGCTAGTGGATCTATAATTGGAAGAAACTCTTTTCAAAGACCTGAAAAAGAAGCCTTAAATTTACTTAATGAAGTTACTAACATATATAAAGGGAAGTAATTGTGAAAGTTAATGGCAATACAATCAAACCAGGAAATGTTATTGAACATAAGAGTGGCTTATGGATAGCTGTAAAAACGAGTCATGTAAAACCTGGGAAAGGTGGCGCATTTGCTCAGATAGAACTTCGTAACTTAAAAGATGGAACAAAATTAAATGAAAGGTTTAGATCATCTGAAAATATAGAAAGAGTTATATTAGAAGAAAGTTCTTTTATTTTTTTATACAAAGAAGATGAGAATCTAATTTTTATGAATAATCAAACATTTGAACAAGTCAATATCAATGAAAAAATGATAGGAGATCAATCAGCATTTCTTCAAGATGGAATGAATGTAATTATAAATAGTTATAATGATGAACCAGTATCTGTTAATATGCCTGACACTTGTATTGAAGAAATTGTTGAAGCTGATGCGGTTATAAAAGGACAAACAGCTTCCTCATCTTTTAAACCTGCCGTTCTTAAAAACGGTGTTAAAGTAATGGTTCCAGGACATATAGAAGTTGGAACAAAGATAGTAGTGAGACCTTCAGATAGTGCATACGTAGAAAAAGCAAAAGTTTAAAGTTAAATTCTATAAAAATAAAATTATTACTATCGGAGTTAAAATGGCGAATAAATCTCCTCTTTTAAATGTTATTTTTCAGGCATTGAATAAAGTAACAAGAAAGCTCTTAAGAGACTTTGGAGAAGTTGAAAATTTACAACTTTCACCAAACTCTATAGTTGATTTTGTTACTAAAGCTGAAAAACAAATAGACATCTCACTTATCGAAGATTTATCTAAGGCTCGTCCTGATTGGTTATTCAAATCCAGTCAAAGTAATGATGAAACTAAAACAGATCAATATTTTTGGGTAATAGACACGTTAAATGGAAAAGTAAATTTTTCTCACGGGTTTCCTCATTTTGCAATTTCTGTTTCAGTGGAATATAACAATGAAATTATCGTCACTGTAGTTATAGATCCACTTCGTGATGAAATATATTTTGCAGAAAAAGGAAAAGGCTCTTTTTTGAATGATAGAAGAATAAGAGTTTCAAAAAGAAATACATTAAATTCCTGCGTTTTTTCAATTCATCGTAATGTTTCTATAAATAATAATTTAAGTAATACAAAATTTAATAAAATTGTTAAGGACTTAATATTGGAACATTCCTTAATTACTCGTGAGTTTGGCTCTTCAGCTTTAAGTTTTGCATGGTTAGCGGCAGGTAAAATCGACTGCTTTTTATCTAATAGTTTAAAACTAAATGAAATTGCTTGTGGAGAATTGCTTATTAAAGAAGCTGGAGGATATATTTCAAATTTTAAATCCAAAAGAGCTTATGACTCAACTGAAGAAGAAATAATTGCAGCAAATCCTACTATCCACAGAGATATTTTAAAAAAAATACAAACTATTAATAAAAAAGTCTTTTAGGTCATTAAAAAGTCATGTTTAAATGTTTTTTATAAATTATATAAATAAAATTTAAAGGATTATGACTATGACAGATCCCAATAAATACGCGTTTAGAATGTTACTTTTACTTCTAATAGTAATGCTTTTAATTGGCTTTTTATTTGAACCTTTAAAACAAGCTTTTGAAGGAAATTCAGCTTTAAATGGTGTTATAATAGCAACCTTTTTTATTGGAATAATGTTTTCCTTTCGTCAAACCTTTAGATTAAGCAGAGAATCAAAATGGCTTAAGTTTATTAAAAGAAAAGATACATTAATGCCTGCAAATATAGCTGTAAAAATAAAACCTGTTTTATTGGCTCCTGTTGCCGCAGTTCTTAATGAAAACAGAAAAGAAAACCCCTCTTTATCAGCTAATTCTTTGAGTACAATATTAGACGGCGTCTCTTCAAGATTAGACGAAAGCAGAGAAATTTTAAGGTATATGATTGGATTACTAGTATTTCTTGGCCTCCTAGGAACATTTTGGGGTTTACTACAAACAATCTCATCTGTTTCTGGAGTTATAAATACTATTGATTTTAACCCTAGTGGATTAGAAAAGAATAATGTGAATTCACTATTTATGGATATTCAAAAAGGACTAAGTGCTCCTTTAGACGGTATGTCAACAGCATTTTCTTCCTCTTTATTTGGCTTAGCTGGGTCGTTAATATTAGGTTTTCTAGATTTACAAGTGGGACAAGCAAGCAACAGGTTTTTTAACGAATTAGAAGATTGGTTATCTCAGATGGCTATATTTACTACAAGTGAATTAGGAAATTCTGGATTAAGTGAAGCTGCAATTGAAAGTCTTGCAATTATAGCAAAAAGGGCTCACCAAAATGAAAATGAGAAAATAAGAACAAATGAAAGTATTAATGAACTTTCAATTGTAATGAATAGACTTGTTGAAAAGTTAGATGATGAGAGAAGCGTGAAAGATCAATTAATTAAAATTGCTACAATTTTAAAACAATTAGGTGAATTAAATAATGATAAACTCTCAGAAGTTGAATCTAGCTTAACACTTGAACTTAGAGCAATTTCAAAAAATATAAATGAAATAGAGAAAATAAATAATAACAATAAAAAATATGATTAAATACTTTTTGAAAGTTATAACAAGGATTTTCAATGGCCCTTAATAAAATAAGACGAAGGCATGTTGATTATACATGGCCAGGCTTTGTTGATGCACTATCAAGCCTTTTAATGGTTATAATATTTGTTTTAATGATATTTGTTTTATCACAGTTTTTTTTATCACAAAAGATGAATGGTCAAGACGAAGCGCTTGTTAAATTAAAAACTAACTTAATCGAACTCAGTGAGTTACTTTCTATAGAAAGAAATGTCACAATTGAATTAACATCTAGTTTAACAATTTTTGAAAATAAAATAAATATTATTCAAAGTAAATTAGAGCAAGAAAAAATCAAAAATGATAATAATAAAGAAAAACTTCAAGAAAACGAAAAAACTATTCGTTTAAGTAAATTTAAAATTTCAGAGTTAGAAGAAATTTTGAACAAAAAAATAGAAGAAGTTTTAAATTCAAAAAATACCATATTAAGTCTAGAGAACAATCTGCAAAAAAGAAAATCTGAAGTAGAAATAAAAACTGATACTTTGAAGGCAAATAAAGAAGAAATTAATAAACTCACAGCTGCTTCTATTCAGCTAAGAAATAAATTATCTCAAATACAAACTCTTTTAACTGCCTATAAAGCGAAAGATAAAAAAGATAATGTTAAAACTTTAAACATTGGTAAAGATCTAAATTCTGCGTTAGCTAGACGAGTTGAAGAACTTCAAAAATTTAAATCAGAATTCTTTGGAAGAGTTAAAGAATTAATAAAAGACCGCCCTGAAATAAGAATAGTTGGTGATAGGTTTGTTTTTCAATCAGAAGTTCTATTTAGCATAGGCTCAGTTGAAATAGGTCCAAAAGGACAACTTGAAATGATAAACCTAGCTTCAACATTAGTGGAAATAGAAAAATCATTGCCAACCGATATTGATTGGATTCTTCAAATAGAAGGTCATACAGATAACTTACCAGTAAAAGAAGGACAAACTTACAAAGATAATTGGGAATTATCTACAAAAAGAGCACTTTCAGTTTTAAGATTTTTGATTAAACAAGGGATCAATCCAAATAGATTATCGGCATCAGGGTATGGAAGCTTTCAACCCATAGATATCAATAATAATGCTAATGCTAGAAAAAAGAACAGGCGTATAGAAATGACAATTACACAAAATATAAAATTTAAATAAATAGAGTTAACTGTGCTTAAAAAATTAATTACTAAATTTAATGCTCAATCATTATATCATCTATCAATTATATTTCTTATTTTTGCTTTAAGTGGAAGTGGTTCTTTGTTGATAGCGTCTCCAATTTTCACAGCGCTTAATTTAAAAGAGTTAATTAACTTTTATCCACTATATCTATTAGTAAGAATAATATTATTTATTCCCTTATATCAAATTTTATTAATAATAATAGCTACTGTTTTTGGAGAATTTAAATATTTCTGGAACTTTGAAAAAAAATTCTTTAAACGATTAAAATTGATGAAATAATTGAAATAACTTGTATTTAATTATTTTTAATTGTAATTAATAATTTCAATTTTATTAACTAATATTGCAAGAGATTTTAATATGAAAAAAGATATACACCCTGATTATCATGATATTAATATAGTTATGACTGATGGAACCGAGTATGTAACTCGTTCAACTATGGGAAAATCAGGTGATACATTAAAACTTGATATAGATCCTAAATCTCATCCAGCATGGACTGGTCAACATAGAATTTTAGATTCAGGTGGCCAAGTAGCTAGATTTAATAAACGTTTTTCTGGATTGGGCGTTAAAACAGATTAGCTGTCAATTAAATCAAAATTTGCATAGTTAACTATTGCTTGTTTTAATTTGAATAATAAACATAATCTATTTTCTCTAATAATTTCATTTTTGTCATTTATAATTGTATTTTCAAAAAATAGATTTATTGAAGGGTATGCTTCTACAAATTTATCTAATACAATTTCTTGTATATTTAATTCATTTTGTAATTTAGTACTTAAATCATTAATATCATTAATCATTTCACATAAATTAGTTTCAAATGAAGTTTTCAATAAATCAACATTAACATTCAAGGAATTATATTTAGATAAGTCTTCAGATTTAAGTATATTATTTAATCTTTTAAAATTAACTAAAAACATATTAAACTCATCTAAAGATATAATTTTATTCAAAAGATGTATTCTTTTATAAATTATTAAAAAAGGAACATTATTAATATTGTCTAAAGATAGAACAGAATCTATAATGTCTGGCTTAATTTCTTCTGTTTTTAAAATAATTCTTAACCTATCAATAATAAAATTCTTTAACTCTTCTTCTACAGAAATCAATACATTATTGTGTAACGTCAATGAATATTTAAACAATTCGTCAATCGATATTTTAAGATTAAAGCCAATCAATATTTGAACAATTCCAGAAGCTGATCTTCTTAGTGCAAGCGGATCTTTTGAACCTGAAGGTTTTTTATCAATTACAAAAAAACTAGTTAACGTATCAATTTTATCACTCATTGAGAGCATTCCACCAAGAGAGGTTGTTGGTATAGTATCTAATATCCCTTTTGGCTTATAATGTTCTGAAATTGCTTTAGAAACCAGTTCTGGATAGTTCATTTCTGATGCATAATATCCACCCATAACTCCTTGAAGTTCTGGAAACTCTCCTACCATCTCTGAAACAAGATCAGCTTTTGATAATAATGAAGCTTGTTCTGCTAAAGAGGGATTAACGTTAAAAGCTTGTGAAAAAAATTTACTGATTTTTGATATTCTTATTGTTTTATCATACATTGAACCAAGGTTTTCATATAAAACAACTTCTTTTAGTTTACGATTCCAAAATTCAAAAGATTTTGATAAATCTGTTTTCCAAAAAAAATTTGAATCAGACAATCTTGCTTTTAGTACTCTTTCATTACCTTCAATGATTGTTTTATCTCTTTTTGTATCTTTTATACTATTTGATACAAATATAAAGTTTGGTGCTAAAACATTTTGATTATTTAATGTAGAAAAATACTTCTGATGTACTCTCATAGCAGTAGATAATACTTCAGGTGGCAATCCCATAAACTCGTTGCTTATAGATCCCATCAATACATTTGGAAATTCTATTAAACCAGCAACTTCTTCCATCAATAATTTATCATTTAATAATGATAAATTATTTTTGTTTAAAAGGATTTTTATATCATTTTCAATTTTTAATATTCTATCTTCTCGTTTTAGAATTACATTATTTTCTAATAATACTTTTTTATATTGATTTACATGTTCTATTTTTATCTTTCCATCAAAGCTCCTATGCCCATATGTGAAATCACTAAATCTTATAGTTTCATTGTTACCTAGATTTAAAGTTCCTTTTACAACTTTATTATTTAATAATATTAAAATATTTCTTAATGGTCTTCCCCATCGAACTTCAGTATTTCCCCAACGTTGACTCTTTGCCCATTTAAAACCAGATACTATTTCAGCAATAATCTCTGGAATAATTTCTATAGTCTCTAAATCTTTTATTTTTTGAATGTAAAAATAAAACTTTCCATTTTTTGTATCTATTAATGTCGTATCGCTTAATTGAATATTATTAGATTTCAAAAAACCATTTAATGCTTTCTCATCTGCATTAAATCTTGGGCCTCTTTTTTCAATCGTTTGTCCTTTTTGTTTAAGATCTAATTTATCAACAATAATGGCAAGATGCCTTGACCCTGTATAAACATCAATATCACCAAAAGAAATTCCCCTAAAATTAAATGCCTTCTTACATAAGTTTTCTAAATTAATCCCAGATTGAACCTGCATTCTTGCAGGAATTTCTTCACTAAAAAATTCAATCAGAAGATTGCTATTTTTATTTTTTTTATTATCCATTTTGCTTTCCTACCCAAGCCAAGCAACAAGATCGTGCCATGTGCCTTACCCTTAAAATATAGGCTTGACGTTCTGAAACCGAAACCATCCCTCTTGCATCAAGTAAATTAAATAAATGACTAGCTTTGATACATTGATCGTATGCAGGCAAAGTTAATGGATTTTCTTTATCTAATAATGCAAGACATTCTTCTTCTGCATCATTAAAATGTTGAAGCAAAATTGTTGAATTTGCTCTTTCAAAATTATAAGCGGAAAATTCTTTTTCAGAACGTAAAAAAATATCACCATATGTTTTTCCACCTTTTTTTTTATCTACTCCATCCCAATCTAATTCATAAACGTTATCGACCTTTTGAATAAACATTGCCAAACGCTCTAAACCATATGTGATTTCACTGGCAACTGGCTTTACTTCAATGCCTCCTACTTGTTGAAAATAAGTAAATTGTGTTATTTCCATTCCATCACACCAGACTTCCCAACCCAAACCAGATGCTCCTAGAGTTGGGCTTTCCCAATCATCTTCAACAAATCTAATGTCATGGTCTTTAGTATTTAAACCTATAGCGTTTAAACTATCTAAATATAAATTCTGAACATCTTCTGGTGAAGGTTGGATTATAACTTGAAATTGATAATAATGCTGAAGTCTATTTGGATTTTCTCCATACCTTCCATCTGTTGGCCTTCTACAAGGTTGTAAGTATGCCGCTTTCCATATTGGTTCAGGACCTAGAACTCTTAACACTGTTGCTGGGTGAAAAGTTCCAGCTCCAACCTCCGAATCATAAGGTTGTAATAATACGCAACCGTAATTTGACCAAAATGACTGTAATGTTAAAATAATATTTTGAAACGACTGTTTATTATTCATCTAATTTGTTTTCTTTAGTTAATGAAAGTATATTTACAAATATTAATTTAGATATATTTAATTTTATATTTCATAATATTTGATTTTTAATTATTAGAAACTGAACATTCTTTATTTTGACATTTATCTCCAGTACTCCAGAGACCACAAACATCACATTTATAAGCATCTATACCTTTTAAGTTAGGTTTATCTTTTTTTTCCTGAATTTTATTTTTTTTTCTCTCAATAATCTTAAAACCATACCAAACTAAAGCTAATATAACTAAAAGCCAAAAAATTTTTCCAATTGAGAGCATCATTTTATAGGCCAAACCTTTTAAAATATGATTTTTCTTCTAATTTAAACATTATTAATTCTATTGCACCAGATAACAAATTACTAAAACCAAAAAATTTTTTCTTAGGAGCAAATTCTTTTATTTTAACTTTTTCACCAAATCTATCTTTTAATACTCTTTTCATTTCGCCAATAGCGTCAACCAATCCTATTTCAAGACCCGACTCTCCAGACCAAAAAGCTCCTGTAAAAACTTCCTTATTATCATCTTTAATTTTGCTTCCACGTCTTGATTTAACAAATGATATAAACTGAGAATGTAACTCTTTTTGAATTGTTTTCAATTTTTTGATATCATCTTTGTTTTCAGGAAGGAAAGGATCTAAAATAGCCTTATTATCACCAGCCGTATAAAGACGTCTTTCTATACCTAACTTTTCAATTGCTTTATTAAAACCAAAACCTGAAGAAACAACACCTATAGACCCAACTATCGATGCATTACTTGCAAAAATCTCATCAGCAGAACACGCAAGCCAGTAACCTCCTGAAGCAGCAACATCTTCAACAAAAGCTAACACAGGAATATTATTTTTTTCTGATAGTTCTCTAATCCTTAATGATATCATTTCAGATTGAACAGGAGATCCCCCGGGAGAGTTTATTTGCAAAGCAACTGCTTGAATATTACTACCAGTAAAAGCCTGTTCTAATGTTTTTTCAAGCTCCTGAAGATTTAAACCTTTTCTTCTTCCCATATTTGGAGCAATAACTCCATTCAATTGAATAACAGAAACACTTTTCGACTTCCTAAAAATAGAAAGAAAACCCATTTAAACCTCACTAGTTAACTCTAAAGAAAATTATTATCTAATATTTAAATAAAGAGAATACAACAATAATCTTAAATCCTTAAATATATTCTGTATCAAAACGAAATAATTCCTTTTTTACTTACTAATTGAGCTCTCTTTGTCAAAACTCCTTTGTTATTATATAGTGTTAAACCAGTCATTAACTCTGTAGGACCCAAGCCTCCTTTTTTAGCAATTAAAATTACTCTTCTAGCAGAGTTATTTTTTTTAGGCCAAAAAGGAAATATTTGAAAGGAACCTGAAGATATTTCAATAAAATTTAGAACTTTATCTAAAATGTCCACTGGAAAAATCAAGAACAAGTAACCTTTAGTTTTTAATAAACCAATACAGTTTTTTAGCCATTTTTCTAAGTCAACTATCCTCTTGGATATTTCTTTTAAATCATTTTTAGAAAAGTTACTATCTGTGAGATGGTAAGGTGGGTTTGATACTACTAAATCAAATTTCTCATTAATATTGTGACCAACATTAAAAATATTTTTGTTAAGAAGCGTTATTTTATTATCTAAATGATTATTTAATATATTTTCTTTTGCTAGATTTAAATATTCTTTATTATTTTCTATAGCTGTTATTTTTATATTTTGGTTTTTAAATGCTAAAATCAAACTGATGGTTCCAACCCCAGATCCAACATCCGCAACCATTACTTTTCTTCTATTTTTTTTTTCTATAAAACCATTTACAAAAGAAGAGAGAAAAACAGCATCAAATCCAAATCTATAACCTGATTTAGGCTGAATAACTTCCAAACTTCCATTTAAGATCTTATTTTTTGTATTATCAGAGTTATTCATAACTCTCCTAATCATAATTTTTAAAAAATTATATTATTTATTTATTTTAATCTTATAATATTAAATATAATATTTAATATTTAATTTTGGAATTTATAAATGAAAGATATTGAAAAGAAAAGCAAGATATCTGGAGTTTCAGATATATCAGAAATTCTAAAACATAGCCTTAACAAGGTTGATGAAGAAATAATAAATAGATTAAATAAATCAACACCTTTAATTGCTGATATTGGAAAGCATTTAATCAATGCTAGTGGAAAAAGGTTAAGACCCCTACTAACATTAACTATGGCAGCGCAATTGAATGACTACTCAATGAATCCAATTAAGCTTGCTGCGGCAGTAGAGTTCATTCACACTGCTACTCTTTTACATGATGATGTTGTTGACGAATCTGAATTAAGGCGTGGAGGAAAAACTGCTAACATAATTTGGGGTAACGAGGCAAGTGTATTAGCAGGTGATTTTTTATTTGCCCAATCCTTTCAATTAATGGTTGAAACAAAATCTCTAGAAGCTTTATCAGTTTTAGCTGGCGCATCTTGTAAAATTACGGAAGGAGAATTCCAACAAATGCAAATAGCTAATAAACCAGATACCTCAAGAATAGAATATTTTGAAGTAATTGGCAAAAAAACTGCAGAGTTATTTGGAGCATCTGGACAATCAGGGGTAATTATTGCTAATGGAACTATCAAGCAACAAAAAGCAGCTTATGATTACGGTTTTCACCTAGGGTTAGCCTTTCAGATTATAGATGACATAATGGACTATTTAACTGAACCTAATATAATGGGGAAAAATATTGGTGATGACTTTAAGCTTGGAAAAACAACATTTCCAATTATTTTAGCATGGGAGAATAGTGATGCCAGGGAAAAAGAATTTTGGATTAGAACACTTCAAAAACTTGAACAAAAAGAATTAGATTTTGAAAATGCACTAAATATAATAAAAAAATATAACATCATTGAACAATGCAAAAATATAGCTGAAACCTTTATTGATACTTCAATTTGTGCACTTGAATTTTTTCCTGAAACAAAATTTAAAAAACCCTTATTAGACTTAGCTAATCAAAGTTTGAATAGAAAAAAATAAAAAAATTCATGGAAATACAAAATAATAATCGAAACCCTAAAACTCGTGATGAAGAATTATTTATTTTAAGAGAAAAATTAAAAGAATATTTTTCTAAAAACTCTAAATTTAATCTTCGCCAGTTATCAAGGATTTTAAATAAAAATGACGCTTATCTTCAACAATATTTATATAGAGGAACTCCTAAAATTCTTCCCGAGGAGTATAGGCATAAATTATCTGCTACACTTGATTTAGATATAAATGAATTAACTCCTAATTGGTTGCAAAACAAAGTTAATAATAATGAAAATATTAATATTCCCAACATTGAAAAAAATGACTTAACTAAAGATAAAAATATTAGTTTTTCTAAATTATTATTAAGAAGCATTAATTTACTGGAAATTAAGAATATATTTTTTTATCAATTAAATGAAAATAGCATTACTTTAATTGATATAGGTATCAAAGATTTTGTGGATGAAAACTTATATTTATTAAATGATAAAAATATTTTTTTCTTAGCCTTTATTTCTATAAGTCAAAGTGACAAAACTAAATTTGTTGTAAAACCTTTTCAAGAAAAATTTTCACCATTTCATATTTATAAGAGTCATTTATATATATTTGGTAAAGCAATATGGCAAAGTTCTAAAATATAATGAAAACAAATAACAAAAATAAACTTCCTAAAAATTTTTCTCCAAAAACTGTTGAAATCAGTCATGTTGGATCTAAGGGTGAAGGAACATCAAAACTTTATACAGAGTTTGATTATATAGAAAAAGAATATGTTTTTTTTATACCATTTTCATTACCTTCAGAAAAAATAATAGTTCAACCTATTTCTAAGTCATCAGAAGGCGTTAGAGGCAATATCTTGGAAATAATAAATTCGTCCATAGAAAGGACTGAACCTCAATGCAACCATTTCTTTAAATGTGGTGGATGCATCCTCCAACATTGGAAATTTGAAAGTTACAATAAATGGAAAATTAACAAATTATCTTTTCCTATTAATTTAATCTCTCCTGAAACAGAAATTAAATCAATTATAACTTCACCACTTAAAAGCAGAAGGCATGCTAAGTTTATCGCAAAAAAGACTAAAACTGAACTGCTTATTGGGTTTAATGAATTTAAAAATGATTTTATATCTAAAATTGATGATTGTATTATTCTTGATCAAAGATTAACAAAGTTAACTCAAGATCTTCAAGAACCATTAAATAAAATTCTCCAAGTTGGTCAAAAAATTTATATTCACGCCAATTTATTAGATTTTGGAATTGATCTATTAATAGAAGGATTTGAAAAGTTACCTCATAAGTCTTTATTCCTATTTAATAATAATTTGCTTAAAAAAAATATTATAAGGTTAAGTAGATTAATGAAAGACAAGTCAATTGACTTGCTTTTTGTTAATGAAAAGACATCCTTATCAATGTCTCCTTATTCATCATATATTCTCCCTCCCTCTGGAAGTTTTCTTCAAGCTACAAAAAATGGGGAAACAACTATTATCAATAGCGTTATTCATGGCTTAAAAAATATACAAAAAAAAATAAAAATATGTGAATTATTTGCTGGATCAGGATCAATAACTCTTCCACTTTTATCTAAAGGCTACCAAGTAACTGCATATGAAATTAATATTGATTCCATAAAAGCAATTAATTTAGCGGCTAAAGAACAGGGTTTTAGCAATAAAATCGATGCGTTTTCTCGTAACCTTAAAAATAATCCTTTAACACACATAGAGTTAAATAAATTTGATGTAATTATAGTTGATCCGCCAAGATCTGGTGCAAAAATACAATTTGAAAAAATAGCTTTATCTAAAGTTTCTATAGTTATAAGTATTTCTTGTAATATTAATTCATTTATATCTGATGCCAAAATACTACTTCAAAATAATTATGAATTAAAATGGGTTCAACCCATTGATCAATTTCTTTTTACTCCTCATATTGAACTAGTTGGCCTTTTTCTTTTAAAAAATTAGTGATAGAAATGCTTATAAAAAAATCTGTTACAATACACAAACACAGAACATCCATAGCTTTAGAACAAGAATTCTGGGATGTTTTAAAAGATATCTCAATAGAAAAAAATTATTCCGTAGAAAAACTAATTTCAAATATAGATATAAATAGAAATGCTTCTCTTGCATCCTCTATAAGAGTATTTATATTAAAACATATAATCAATTCAAGTTAACCTGTTATACCAATTTGCCATGGTGCAAATTCATGTCTTCCAAGATTAAGAACTTCACTTTTAGTTTTCTTCCCCGACGCACAAAGTATAAAATACTCAAAAATATCTTCACCCATTTGTTCTATATTCTTCTCTCCATCAATCACTTCGCCACAGTTGACATCCATATCTTCAGTCATTTTATTATATAAATTTGAATTAGTTGCTAGTTTAATAGAAGGCGTTGGCTTAGCACCAAAACAAGATCCTCTTCCAGTAGTAAAAGCAATCAGATTAGCTCCACCAGCTATTTGCCCAGTAGCAGAAACAGGATCAAATCCAGGCGTGTCCATAAATACAAAACCTTTTTTTTCAACTTTTTCTGCGTATTTATATACTTCCATTAAACCAGTAGTACCTCCTTTCATTGCTGAACCTAATGATTTTTCTAATATATTTGCTAATCCACCTTTTTGATTACCTGGGCTTACTGTTCCATTTATTTGAACATCTCTACCCACTGAATATATTTCTTTCCACCAATTTACTCTTTCCATTAATTTTTCTGCTACTGAAGGGTTTATTGCTCTAGCAGTTAAGGTATGCTCTACTCCATAAATTTCAGGCGTTTCAGATAATATAGCCGTACCACCATGACTTACCAATATATCCACTGCTTTTCCTAAGGCAGGGTTAGCTGACAAAGATGAAAAAGCATCAGATCCTCCACATTGTAACCCTATCATTAATGAAGATAACAAAGTCTCTGTGCGTTCATTCTTATTTGCATTTTCCAGCATCTCTTCTACGCATTTTATGCCAGCTTTTATAGTAGCTGTCGTTCCACCATTTTCTTGCATAATTAATGTTTTAAGATTCTTGTTTTCTAAAAGTCCTTGATTTTCAAAAAGTCCTCCAACTTGACACCGCTCACAACCTAGGCCTACTACAAGTGTAGCGCCAACATTTGGGTGATTAATATATCCCCCAAGTGTCCTGTGTAATAAATTCATAGGTTCACCTGAAAGTTCCATTCCGCAACCTGTTGAATGACTAAAGGCTGACACACCATCTATATTTGAATATCTCTTTAATTTTTCTTCTGTAAAATATGACGCTATTTCATGCACAACAGTTGCAGAACAATTTACAGTTGAAACTATAGCAATAAAATTCCTTGTTCCCACCCTTCCATCTGATCTTTTGTAACCCCAAAAAGTTCTTTCATTAGAAGAATTAACAAATCTTGTAGGCTTATATTCTGAACAATAATTATGGTCTCTGGCAAATTCTTTGAAAACAACATTTGCGTTCGTTAGAACTTGCCCTTTAGAAATATTAGAATCTGAAAAACCTATTATTGTTCCATATTTATATATAGCCTCATTTTCTGCTATATCTATTTTAGCAATTTTTTGACCTGAAAGTATAGGAGCATCAATTGTTAAATCAAATTTCTTTATATGTTGCCCTGCATTCATATTTCCTAATGCTATTAAAATGTTATCACTAGAACTTAATAATATTGCTTTATCTGTTACAGAATTTTCTTCTTTATTATCAGACAATTTATTCTCCCCATTTATAATATTAATTGTTATTAGAAGAAATTTTCAACCAATTAGAGTATTCGTCTTCTTCTTTTTTATCAGTAAGAGGGTATAATCCTTTTATAGATGAACCATTTTGAACTTTATTCATTACATAATCTTCATATTGCGTCATAGACTTAACTTCATTTGAAAGTTCTTTTATGATATTAGACGGAACCACAACAACCCCTTCTTTATCACCTACGATCAAATCACCAGGCCATACAGCAACATCTCCACAACCAATAGGGACATTTATGTCTATTGCCTGATGTAAAGTAAGATTAGTAGGTGAAGAAGGTCTTTTGTGATAAGTAGGCATTTTAATACTCTTTATCTCATAAGAATCTCTGAAACCCCCATCGGTAACGGCGCCTGCACATCCTCTAACCATTAATCTAGTAATTAAAATAGCCCCTGCAGAGGCTGCTCTTGGATCTTTTCTGCTATCAAAAACTATAACATGGTCAACTGGACATTCTTCAACTGCTACACGTTGTGGATGAAGGGGATTCTTAAAAACTTCTAATAAATTTAGATCTTCTCTAGCAGGAATGTACCGGACAGTATATGCTAGACCAACCATATTTGGCATATATATATTAAGTGGAACCACATCTTGAATGAATTGGTTCCTTAAACCTCTTTTAAATAAAGCTGTACAAATAGTTGCAACACTAACATTTTTATAAATTAGTTTTATTTCATTATCTAACATTTTCATCCCTTTAAAATATATCAGGTTCTTTTGCTGATTTACCAAAACCTGTCTCTAGAAAATCAAAGTCACATCCTTCATTCGCTTGTGTAACATGGTTGCTATACATCCATAACCAACCTCTTCCAGCTTTAGGTTCACTTGGTTTTAGTAATTTTTTTCTTGAGGTTAAAATATCATCGTCAACAACCATATTAATCTTTCTTTGATCTACATCAAGTTCGATAATATCTCCTGTTTTTAGCAATGATAATGGACCACCAATATAACTTTCTGGTGCCACATGAAGAATACACGCACCATAACTTGTTCCACTCATTCTGGCATCTGATATTCTAACCATATCTCTGACACCCTTTTTTAATAGTTTTTTAGGTATAGGCATCATTCCCCATTCAGGCATTCCAGGCCCGCCAACTGGCCCAACGTTTCTTAAAACTAAAACATGATCTTCAGTTACATCTAAATCATCACTGTCAATTAACTCTTTCATTTCTGGATAACTATCAAAAACTATTGCTGGACCTCTATGTTTTAAAAATTTTTTCTCACACGCTGCAGGTTTTATAACGCAACCATCGGGCGCTAGATTACCTTTTAAAACAGCTAAAGAACCTTCTTTATAAATTGGATTATCTAAAGGACGAATGATATCGTCATTGATTGTTTTATTTCCAATAATTAACTCTCCGATAGTTTGACCAGAAACTGTTTTCTCATTCAAGTTAAGTTTACTAGAAAGCTCATGCATCAAAGACAAAATTCCTCCAGCATAAAAGAAATCTTCCATCAAATAATCTTTTCCTGACGGCCTGATATTTGCAATCAGAGGTACTTCTCTTCCTTTTTTATCTAGATCATCCATTGAAAAATTTATTCCCGCTCGCCGTGCCATTGCTATCAAATGAATTATTGCATTAGTTGAACAACCCATTGCCATTGCTATAGTTGCAGCATTTTCAACAGATTTTTCAGTTATTATTTTAGAAGGAATTAGGTCTTCCCATACCATTTTGACTATTCTTTTTCCTACTTCAGCCGACATCCTTATATGGTTAGAATCTGCCGCTGGTATTGAACTGGCCCCTGGCAAACAAAGTCCCATAGCCTCTGCTATTGCTGTCATTGTACTTGCTGTCCCCATTGTCATGCAATGTCCATAAGACCTTGCAATTCCAGCTTCAACAGCTATCCAATCATCATTTGTAATTGTGCCTGCACGAAGTTCATCCCAATACTTCCAACCATCGGAACCACTTCCTAAAAATTTTCCTTTATAATTCCCTCTTAACATTGGGCCCGCAGGCAAAAAAATCATTGGCAAATCAACACTTATTGCTCCCATAGTTAGGGCAGGTGTAGTTTTGTCACATCCTCCCATTAATACAACACCATCAATTGGATGTGATCTAATTAGCTCTTCAACTTCCATAGATAGCATATTTCTATATAGCATAGTTGTAGGCTTGACATACATTTCAGCAAGAGAAATAGCTGGCAACTCAATAGGGAAACCTCCTGACTGAAAAACGCCTCGCTTAACGTCTTCCACCCTTTGCTTAAAATGTGAATGACACGGTTGTATATCTGACCAAGTGTTTATAATTCCAATTAGCGGTTTATTTTCCCAATCTTCTTTAGAATACCCCATTTGCATTGCTCTTGATCTATGACCAAAAGATCTTACATCATCTGGAGAAAACCACCTTGAGCTTCTTAAATCTTTATAATGTTTCTTAGTCATTACATTCTCCAAAATGTTGATTAAAATCAAACATAACATGTTAACAAAATAATTATAAATAAAAACTTATTATTTTATATTATATATGATTTTAATAGGTTTTGGTAGGCCTGGAGGGACTTGAACCCCCAACCACTCCGTTATGAGCGGAGGGCTCTAACCAGTTGAGCTACAGGCCTATATTATAAAATAATTTAACTTAATCCACAATAAGAAAGACTTATACAAGTACAAAGTAACTATGTAAAGAATAAGTGTTTATCTTAAAGAATTAAATTCTTATTATTAAAAATTTTAATTTTCAATAAAGGATCTTAGTTTTCTTGATCTTGAAGGATGCTTTAATTTTCGAAGAGCTTTGGCTTCAATTTGTCTAATTCTTTCTCGTGTAACACTAAATTGTTGCCCCACTTCTTCTAATGTATGATCGGTATTCATTCCAATTCCAAAACGCATTCGTAAAACTCTCTCTTCTCTTGGTGTTAAGCTTGCTAAAATTCTAGTGGTCGTTTCTCTCAAGTTAGCATGAATAGCAGCTTCAAGTGGTTGAACAGCATTTTTATCCTCGATAAAATCACCCAAATGACTGTCATCTTCATCTCCTACCGGAGTTTCAAGTGAAATTGGTTCTTTTGCTATTTTTAACACTTTTCTAACTTTATCTAATGGCATTGATATTTTTTCTGACAATTCTTCTGGAGTTGGCTCTCTTCCAATCTCATGCAACATTTGTCTCGATGTTCTAACTAGTTTATTTATAGTTTCTATCATGTGCACTGGAATTCTTATCGTCCTTGCTTGATCAGCTATAGATCGAGTAATTGCCTGCCTAATCCACCAAGTTGCATAAGTAGAGAATTTATATCCTCTTCTATATTCAAACTTATCAACGGCTTTCATTAAACCTATATTTCCTTCTTGAATAAGATCTAAGAATTGAAGCCCTCGATTAGTATACTTTTTAGCGATCGATATAACTAACCTTAGATTAGCTTCAACCATTTCTTTTTTTGCACGTGCAGCTTCACGTTCACCTCTTTGAATGATTTGAATAAGTTTTTTAAATTCTTGAATTGGTAGACTTATATTATTTACAAAATCAAAAACTTTATCACAAATACTGATTATTTCATCATTATGGTTTTCTGTAAATTTATCCCATTTTTTTGAACTTCCAGGATTTATTGCCCAATTATGATTAATTTCGTTGCCTACCCAGCTTTTAATAAAATCTTTTCTTTTAACACCAGAATTTTCTGCAAGTCTGAGAAGATTTCCCTCTGTTGAGGCAAGTTGCCTATTTAGGCCATACATTTGATCTATCAACTCTTCTTGTCTATTTGAATTTAAATAAATTTTTTCCATTTGCTCTATTAAAATTATTCTTAATTCAAACAATCTTTTCTCAGATCTAAGTACTAGCAGATCTCCTTTTCTTAATCTTGCAAGTCTTCTATCATTTAGTGTAGATATCTCTTTAAATGTGGCCGCTACTTCATTTATCATTGCTAATATTTGCTCTTTAATTTCAGCTTCCATGGCAACTAAAGATAAATTTACATCTTCTTCTTCTTCTTCTTCTTCTTCTTCTTCTATAATATCTTTATTTTCATCAACAGGTTCTTTATGCTTTTTTGATGCATCAATAATGCCTATTTTTTTTACTTCAGCATCTAAATTAATTTCTTTATCAGCTTCAGAAGGTATAACAGGTTCGTTAGCACCTCCATTAATACGAGTATATGTGGTCTCTAAATCTATAATATCTCTTAATAACATTGTGCCATCGTCAACATTATCTCTCCATTTAAGGAATGCTCTAATTGCCAAAGGTGATTCATATAATCCACCAATCATTAATTCACGACCAGCTTCAATTCTTTTTGCTATTGAAATTTCACCTTCTCTAGATAAAAGTTCTACAGATCCCATTTCCTTTAGATACATTCTTACTGGATCATCTGAACGAGCGCCTTCATCATCAGATAAATTTCCTGCATTTTTATCTTCAACTTCTTCTGACGCAGCTTCTTCTTGTTGGTCTATAATATTCATGCCCATGTCATTAATAGCAGAATGAATATCTTCAATTTGCTCTGAAGAATATTCGCCTGGAGGTAGAGCTGCATTTAACTCATCTAAAGTCACAAACCCGTTAACTTTACCTTTTTTGATTAACAGTTTTATTTTAGAGTTATTTAAATCTAAAACTGGGCTATCAGCTGGTTTAATAACATTTACTTTTTTATTTTGAGTTTTTACCGACATATATTATCTCATCTAATAATTTTTATATAATATTTCATTCAAGACAATTAATTAAATTTAATGCATTTTTATGTTTATCAAATGCAACAATTCTTTTAAAATATCGTGAACATTTTCTGTTTCCATTTTATTTTCATCTAAATTTAATCTAGATGAAATATTACTTTGCATAATTTTTCTAAGTTGAATAGCAAAACCTTCATTAATTAAGTCTGATTGTAATTTTTCAGAGTTAATATTTGGAGTGTTAAAAATTAATTTTAATATTAAATCTTTAAATTCATTTAAACTATGATCTCTAAAATCTAACAAAGAAATTTTTTCATCAAAGTTTTGACAAACACTAGGACATAATATCATTATATAGATAATAGCTTCAAATTTTTTTTCAACTCCTGTCTTAGGAAGTTTTTGTTTTTCTATTAATTTATAGTTATTAAATATATTTCTTTTTGATACGTTCTTAAATTGAGAAAATTGAGAATTATTTCTATAAACTTTGATTCTTTTTTCAATTTCATCACTGTATGCCAATTTCAAATTATAATCTTCAATAGTTTTAACTTTATTCCTTAAAAAACTCCAGAAAATTGCATTTGTTTCTGGATGCTCTTTTTTTATTAACTTCAAACCTTCCATCCAAAGAAAATCTATCATACTAAGAGCATTATCTAACATTTTTTCAAACTCATTCTCACCATATTTAGTAATAAAATCTTCAGGGTCTAAATTCTCTGGCAAAAAAACAAATTTAAAAATTTTTTTAATTTTTAATATTGATAAGTTTTTTTCAAACACTCTTATTGCAGCTCGTCTACCTGCAACATCTCCATCAAATACTAAAAAAGCTTCATCTGTTACATTAAATACATTGTTAATTTGATCCTCTGTTACGGATGTTCCAAGCGTGGCTACAGCAGGATACCCAAATTTACTTAGTGTAATTACATCCATATAACCTTCACAAACTATAAACCTTTTCTTTTTTTTGAGCTTTTTTGCGTTAAATACTCCAAATAATTGCTTACCTTTATGAAATAAAGGAGTTTCTGGTGAATTTAAATATTTTGGCTCTCCAGCTTTGATCAATCTTCCCCCAAAGGCAACAACTCTCCCTCTATCATTAAGAATAGGGATCATAATTCTTTCTTGAAAATAAAATATTAAATTATTATTTACAGCTTTTTTGGCCAAGCCAACTTTAATAATATCATCTATTATAAAACCTTCTTTTAAAAGGGAAGATACTAAAAATTTATTGGATTTTAAATTTCCTGAATAACCTATTAAATATTCATTAAAATGAGAAGGAGGAACATTTCGTTGAATTAAATAATTTTTAGCCTTTTCTCCAATTGGAGAATTAAGATTTTTTATATAAGAATCAGATGCTCTTTTAATTAAATTATAAATAACATCTAAATCATGGTTTTTATGATTATCATAATTTGATAAATTAATGCCTGCTTGTTCTGCTAAATTAGAAAGAACATCAACAAAACCTATATTTTCAGTTTCCATTACATAACTAAATAAATCACCATGCTTTCCACATCCAAAACAATGGTAAAAACCTTTTTCATCTGAAATGCTAAATGAAGGGGTTTTCTCTTTATGAAATGGACATAAAGCTATATAATTTGAATCGTCTTTCTTCTTTAATGATAAATTTTTACCTATCACCTCTGAAAGCTTAAGCCTGTTTCTAATTTCTTCTTTTAAGTTTTCATTTTTATACATGATTTTTATAAAAATATTTCCCATTATTATAGAATAAAAAAACTATTAAAGTAACCTTTCTTTAACAACTTTACTCACAATCCTAAAGTCCATTTTACCATTATATTTCTGCTTCATTAAATTAATTACTTTTCCCATATCTTTTATAGAATTAGCCTCAGTTAATTTAATACTATCCAGAACAGCTAATTCAACTTCCTTTTCGTTGAGTTGCTTTGGCAAAAATTCTAAAATAATTGATATTTCATTTTCTTCTTTTTTTACAAGGTCTTCTCTTTTGCCTTTTTTATATAACTCAATTGAATCATATCTTTGCTTTATCATCGTTTGAAGTAAGGAGGTAATTTCTATTTCATTTATTCCTGATAAATTTCCGTTGCCTCTCGCAATAATATCTTTATCTTTTAATGAAGCTAAAATAAGCCTTAAAGTATTAATTGAATTAACATTCTTACTTTTCATAGCAGTTTTTAATTCTGAAAGTACGCTCTCTCTAATAGACATATTTACACCCTAATATTTAAAATATAGTTTTATTTACATTATAACAAAATAAACAAGAAAAAGATTATATATATTTTTATAAAAATTTTATTTTTTTAAAAATATATATAATTTAGGACTTAATTTTATTGACGAAAATCTTAATACAATCTAATTAAAAGTTTAATGATAAAAAATTATTATAAAA
>Ga0209711_10000812_pt1 | contig 32009 bp, 17 predicted proteins | sample ArcticOcean_MG_C_7_FD_187441 | JGI IMG/M metagenome (GOLD analysis project Ga0209711, IMG submission 187441) | Marine microbial communities from western Arctic Ocean - ArcticOcean_MG_CB11_88 (SPAdes) (version 2) | ecosystem: Environmental > Aquatic > Marine > Oceanic | place: Arctic Ocean...
GTTTCCCCCTCTGTTGTACCAGCGACCGCCGCCGCCGCCGCCGCCATAATATCCGCCGCCGCCGCCGCCATAATATCCGCCGCCGCCACCTCTACCAGCTAGTAGTATTATTATCAATAAAAGGAATCCACATACTACTAAGCCTCCGATGATAGGAATTATATCTCCATCCCATTCTACATTTTTATAAATCGTAGAGCCGGTATTACTTTGGTCTTCAGGTGGGTAAACATAGCCCTCATTCTCATACCAGAAATCATCAACAGCAGTGACGAGATCATCTGTAATGATGAGAAGTAATTCTGTCCAGTTACCAGCATCGTTACTGGCATCAGATGTTGCACCAACCATACCAAAATAACAACAATTCTCTTCCCATAATAAACCGGGTACAATCCACCAGTTTGAATCATCACTGGATTGATTAATTGAGAGAACAACCAATATTCCATCTTGCCATTCCTGGTTCCCCACTCCCCAATCATCAAATAAGGCCTCGGAGAACTCTTTTAATTCCATCATCGGTTCATCCATGGTTTGGTTGGTTGTTTCATTGCCAGTACCGTTAGTTGTTTCATTGCCAGTACCGTTAGTTGTTTCATTGCCAGTACCGTTGGTATTGTTGTCGGTTGTATCTCCTGAAGTATCATCATTTGATTGATAATGAGCGGTCGATTCAATGACTACAACCACAATTTCGGTGCCCCATTCATCAGCCAACCATTGCAGGTCTTCGGTCAATAGATCTTCATCTGCTTCACTCAAAACACCTGCTTCATCAATAACGAATTGGTTGGTATCTGTAGGTAATATTAGTTCAGAACTAGCTGCGCTAGGCAACATTAATGCTAATATCAAACAACTGACAATAATAATTTTGACTGAAGAATTCATTTCTTTCATCATCTCACCAAATGTCTGTAGTGATACGGACCGCTTAAAGTTGTGCGATAATTATTACAGATTTAATCATTAATTAACGAGAATTAGACATCACCGTCAACACTTAGGTGATGTTCTATACATCAAAATAGACTAGAGTTTCAACTCAATCTAGGTTGACTTCGCCTTCAGGTACACGGGAAGCATGATTCAATGCGAATCCAAAAGCGATCAATGCAATACTTACTGAATAGACACCTGGGTCCATCCATCCCATATTCTCAATTCCATAATAGATGTAGAAAGCGAACCCAAGCAATGTAGACCAAGCAGCAAGAGTACGTTGGATGCCACCTTCCTCAGCATCTATTGAAGCAAGTGCAGGCCAAGTATCATTTACAACGAATCCCATGATAAATCCTGCAACTCCATCTTCAGTTTTTGCATATGAGTTTAATCCGAAGTACAGGAATAGTGAGCAAATAGCGATGAATACTGCATCAGATGCAACAAATTGCACAGAATCAGATTTCAGTTCATAAGCAAGATTTGTCATTTCGAAAGTAAATAGTCCGCCCCAGGAGTAATGATAACTAGGGTGGGCAACTCCAAAGATGTTGAGAATTGCTAAGGCTATCCCCCACATTGAAAGACCGATGAACCAATTAGCGGTAACCTTTGAAGGGTCAGTAATCATGGAAATAATTCCACTTTGTTTGTCAATTTGTTCACTGCTCATATCTGTGCCCACCTACCATGCGGATATAAGAACACCGAATCGTAAATGAGGATATTATACAACAAATAGACAATCGTTACAGGTGGAAACAGTTGGTGACGAAATCACAGACGGGTTTGATGGCGGTAATTTTTATCAAATATTCCGATCATTTCTGGTTCGGCCTCACCCATGATTTTCATTGGTTCAACATTAGATGGAATACATGAATTAATTTCCTTTGTCCGACCCATTCTGCCACGACTTATTACACGGGCAGTAATTAGCCCAAGCATATCTAGATTCGAGATGAGCATCCTTACTCTTCTCTGAGTTAGTGCATTTTGCCCGACCGATAAACATACTTGCGCATAAATGTCTTGGACTTGACCAGTTTCAATATTCTTCAAACCATACTTTTCATTGATTAGTATAGCGGACAGAACTAGTTTTTGTTGCTTTGGAAGTGATGAGATGACAGGTGTAATTTGGTCTGCTTCAATTTGAGATTGAGCGATGCGTACGTGCTTTATCATGACAGAATTTTTACCTTCTTCATCAGCCTTTTCAGTTGAAACCCTCAATAATTCAAGAGCACAACGTGCATCGCCATGTTCTTGAGCAGCTAGGGCGGAACATAATTGGATAACACCATCGTTTAGAACCCCTTCTTTGATTGAAGTTGCAGAACGTTGACGCAGAATATCTTGTAATTGTGATGCATCATATGGATTGAAGATGACATCTAATTGTCCTAGGCGGGAACGGACACGAGGGTCAAGGAATTCGGTGAACTTCAAATCATTTGAAATTCCGATGACACAAGATCTGGAATTATTCAAAGATTGATTGAGATTTGTCAAATTGTACAGTAGATCATCTCCTGCCTTTTTGACAAGATGGTCAATTTCATCGAGTACGATGATAAACACTCCACCCTTTGAATCCATTCTTTTCACCAATTCACTGAATACTCTATCAACTGGCCAACCAGTGAATGGGATTTCATCAATTTCGTATGATTCAGATAGAGAATTTCCAATGTGAGCCAAGACTCTATATTGGGTATCAATTTGCCTACAGTTTACCATAATTGTATTGACATTCCGGCCAATTCTAGACCCCTTGGTTTCCAATTGATCACAAACGTAAGATGCAACTGCAGTTTTACCAGCACCAGTCACTCCATATAGGGTCATGTTGGATGGAATATTTCCATTTAGAGCTTCTACTAAATTCATAGAAAGTGCTTTGATTTCTTTCGTACGATGGGGTAGTTCACTAGGAGTGTGATTGTCTCTCAACAAATCCTTATTTACGAATAGGGTTTTTCTGTTGATAATATCGTCAAAGATATTGTCAGACATTTTTGTATCTCCTATTCGTATTCGTGCCGTTTGCCGGGAGGGCAGATGCGCGATATAATTGATGAGTCCGAGGCCCCCTTATATGCCTGCCCACGGATGCGATAATGATTGTTGGATTTGGATATCAAATAGAATTTAATTTTAGTATATTAACTCTCAATTGAAATCACCTGTTTTCGGAAAAAATAACACAATTTTGTTTCCGGTTTCCTGTAAAAAAGACGCGTTAATATTTTTTCCCCGAAAAGAATAATTGAAATAAAATATTTCCATTTGGCAGTATATTTTTTACACCATCATTTCCACTCTAGAAGATAGTTCGCATTTTTTTTCATCATTGAAAAACCACGGAAAATCAATTCCAATTATTACCGTCCCAGATTAAACTGATTCCATCATGGGCGTGGGTAACATTGCTAGAAAATTCAGGGTATTCGTTGCTCATCAATACCTCATATTCCGAATCTTTCATATCGAGATATGTGTGCGTTAGTAGTAATTTGGTATCAGGGACTTGATGCGATAGTGCCTCTATGTGCGATGGTTTGTGATGTTCTTCACTCTGGACCCATTCAGGAATCCCCATTTCAATAATTGCAATACTAGAGCGCTCTATTGCGCGGTAAAGAGTATCACAAGGCCCAGTATCGCCGCTATGGACTAGATTTGCTCCCGATGAATGCTCTAGGCGATAGCCGTGAGGGTCAACTGATGCATCATGATTTACTCTAAATCTCTCAAAAGTCCAATCATTAACAGTTCCAGTATTTTCTTCAACCCAATTAATTGTTTGAAAGATTTCTTCTAAGGAGCCCGGATATGCTAATTGGCAAAGTTGCCATAATCTCTCCTTGACCAATTTAGAGCCAACAATAGTCAACGGTTTGACCATGTCTCTATCAGAAATATATCTCCGTTCCAATAATAGGAAAGGGAAACCAAATACATGGTCGCCATGAACATGTGTCACGAATATCGTTTCAATTTCTGAAACCGCGATTCCGGCTCTTCTCAAACTAGCCAGAGCGGTAGGCGGTACGTCGATGATATGTTTTTGATCGATGCAACAAAATGAGTGATGACGGCCATGTGGCAAGAATGCATTGCCTGTGCCAAGCATCAAAATCTCATGCGCCATAAAACCTCTAACTACAACTATCGCTTGAAGTCATTGGAGAAAATTAATGATCAATATACATCACGTAGGTAACGCTTCTGCTCTCTCATCATAGTTTTCTCAATGAAGAAGGTAGCATCCTCTTCAGACATACCACCATGTTCCATTGCGATTTCAATCAAAGCGCGATGAACATCCTTTGCCATTCTTTCTTTGTCGCCACAAATATAGAAATAAGCACCATCTTCAAACCATTGCCAAACTTCAGCACCATTTTCTATTAGGCGGTTTTGTACGTATATCTTCTCGGCTTGGTCTCTGGACCATGCGGTTGTGAATTTGTAGAGGTCTCCTCCGTTTAACCAAGATTCAATTTCCTCCTTGTAATAGAACTCCGTTTTTTCGGATTGGTCTCCAAAGAAGAGCCAATTTTTCCCTGTACCTTTATCGTGGACTCTTTGTTCCATGAAAGCACGGAAAGGTGCGATACCAGTTCCAGGTCCTACCATGATAATATTAACAGATTTATCTTCTGGGAGAATAAATGATCTCGTTGGTGACATAAATACTCCAATTTCTTTTCCACTCATGTCGACTTCATCTGCTAAGTACAGTGTGCACATTCCTCCACGAGGCCTGTCGTGGTATGTGAAACGAACAATTCCTACAGTTAATTCGACCTTGCCAGGATGGGCATCAAGTGAAGATGCAATCGAGTATAGGCGAGGCTTCAATCGGTCAGCGATATTCAAAAACTCGGCTGCAGAATAACTAACATCAAATTCACGCATAATATCAACATAATCTCTTGTCCATAGGTAATCTGCTATTGCATCTGCATCTGATGTGATAGCGGCTACCTTTGAAACAGGGTCGTCTGAGGTAGAACTCGAATGTAGAGTATTGGGGATTTCTTGACCATTTCTAGTTCGTGAGATAATATTGAGAGATATTTTAATTCCAGTGGATACAATTTTTTCAGTTAATGAATTAACAAATTTCTTATTGGCCATATGCACTTCAAAATCTCTTTTCAATGCAGAATACAGGTCTCTTTCACCATTATGAGTGGTAACGATTTCATTTCGGTCCCATCCTTGTATCTCGATAAGTTCTTCAACGATATGCGGTGGATTTTCTGCGATAACTCCTAGAGCATCGCCAACCTTGTATTCTAGGCCAGAATCGCCCAATTCAAAAACGACGTGCCGAGTCTCTTTACGAGATCCTTCTCCATTGAGGATATAGTTCTCTGAAATAGTAGTCATATACGGGTTTTTTAGAGACCAATTGGACATAATACCACCACCAGCCAAGGCTGATATTGAAAGCCACAAGCCGTTTGTTTATCATCATTCGCTCAAACCGTTTTTGAGGGATATTGTCAAACTAAATATTATTGTTCATTCTGCAAAAACTGGAATCGGAATGCTTGCTACAGGGATGCCTTGAGCCCGAGCAATTCCTTCCATGCGCTTAGTCCAAACCGAATCAGGACCAGGGAAGGCAAGCATATGTGTTGCTCTTTTCAACATCTTCTTTGCAAGACTGGCTTCCGCTTCAGGCCGTCCAGTATCATTGGATTTGTTTGGCCTAGGTGTTGCCCAAGCTTCACTGAATACTGCAATTGGAATGTTGTTATTGTCAGCCCATCTTTCGGCGATAAAATCGACTCCACTCGCCCCACCTAAAATCACTAGATCTGGGTACTCATTATACAGAACCCAGTTTTCTAATTGTTCCTCTAGCCATGAATAATCATAGAATCTAGAGTTGCCACATATTACTAGATTTACTACAAGACCACTCTTGTTCAAATCCTTTCCTGCTAATTCGTCGAGGACCTCTGCCCCTGTTTTATTGACTCGCACCATAAACATACAGCAATCTACTAGTAGAAAAAGATTACTGTAGTTTTGCATCGTTTTCATTGATTTTTGGATGTTAATTGGCGCACAATTGGCACTAATGGCGGATGGACCATCCGCAACAAACCCCTTGTGGTGTAATTTCACAACCGTTGGCATCATAGGATAGATTCACTTCGGGCGGATTATGGGATTCAAACGTGTTCTCATTGCGAATCGCGGTGAAATAGCGTTGCGTATATTGCGAACGCTAAGAGATATGGGGATTGAAGTAGCAATTATCCATGGTAAAGAAGACCGATTATCTCTCCCAGTCCGTCTTTCAGATTTCGCTTATCCCAATTACAAAAGTAACCCTCTAGATTCTTATCTTAATATTGAAGATGTAATTGCTGCCGCCAAAGAATTACAATGCGATGCAATTCATCCAGGTTATGGATTCCTAGCAGAGAATGCAGTATTCGTAGCGCGTTGTGCTGAAGAAGGAATTACCTTCATTGGCCCTAGCGCTGAAGTCATCACATTATTGGGTGATAAAATTGAAGCTAGAGCAGCGATGGAGGCTGCGGGACTACCTACTGCAAAGGGTTCTTCTGAGTCAATATCTTCTGCTGCAGTTGCTAGTACATTGGCTACAGAGATTGGTTATCCAGTTATTATCAAAGCAGCTGCTGGTGGTGGTGGAATTGGAATGCAGATCGTATCCAAATCGGATGAGTTCGAGAACGCCTTAAAATTATGCCAATCTCGTGCTAAATCTGCATTTGGGGATGAAAGGGTTTTCGTTGAAAAATATATCCAAGGGGCTCAACATATTGAGTTCCAAGTTCTAGCGGATGGAAAAACTGCAATTCACTTTGGAGAGCGATTTTGTTCTATTCAACGACGACACCAAAAATTGGTCGAAGAGGGGCCGTGGTTAGATGAAAAGACGCGAGCAGAGATCGGAGAATTAGTTTGCCGCGGTGCGGAATCGGTTGGCTACAAAGGCCTTGCAACATTTGAGTTTTTACGAGATGCAAAGGGTGATTTTTACTTCCTTGAAGTGAACCCTAGAGTGCAAGTAGAACACACTGTCACAGAATTGATAACCGGTTATAATTTGGTTGAACTTGGAATCAGAGTCGCACAAGGTGAAAAATTACCGCTTAAACAAGAGGATATTGTAATTCGAGGTCATGCAATACAGTGCAGAATTAATGCCGAAGATCCAAAAGATTTCATTCCAAGTCCAGGCCGTCTATGGGAGTGTCATTTCCCTTCGGGATTCGGAGTTAGATGCGATACTCATGCTTACCCAGGTTATGAAATGCCGGGATGTTTCGATTCCCTCTTAGCCAAATTATTGGTTTGGGGGCGAGACCGAGAAGACGCTATTAGTAGGATGAAAACGGCTCTCGATGAAACAATTATCACTGGAGTCGAGCATCTAATTCCATTGCATAGAAGAATAATGGATGAAGAGGACTTTACTGATAGAAACATCACAATACAGTATATTGAGATGCATAGTGAATTACTCGGCTGATCACTTTTGACATTCACTCTCTAAGCGATTGTATCAAGAAGGCGCGTCAAGTCGGCGTTTCATGTCTGTTCTCAATATAGCGATGTTCGGCTCGGATGAGTTGGCTAAAGAAATTGCCAAAGCAACTGACCAGCGCGATGTTCACACCTATGTTCACAAGGAAGCAGATGCTGATGGGCCGAGAATATTATCGATTATTCGTCCTGCTAAATTCCCCGAAAGATTGAGGCCCTTCCTCAATGCATTATCTGCGGCGGTAGTTGGCATGGTTGAGATCACAAAAATAGATGCCACATTAGGCGAGGTTGTAGTTGCATTTGCCAGTGCTGGAATTGACAAAGGGTTGGTAATAATCAATCCACCACAAGGCGAATGGGTTGACGAAGATCAAGTAAAAATGATATTCAAACAAGCAGGTTTAGGCAACTGGTCATTTGAAGGAAACGATGGAATTGATTTACGAGCAAAACTGTATGGCCTGATGGACCTAGTTTCCGCCGATTTGAAAGCGATTCAGCAGGCACCACTCGTCCTCCCAGTTGATCAACATTTCAATGTCAAAGGAATCGGATTGGTTGCTATTGGTTATGTTCAATCCGGGACGGTAAATGTTCATGATGATTTAGTTCTACTTCCTGCGAATGGTACGGGTAATGCAAAATCACTACAGGTGATGGATGATGATGTGCCAGCAGCTGTTGCAGGTGATAGAGTTGGACTCGCTCTCCGTAACGCTAAGGAAGACCATTTGGGCAGTGGTACCATTTTAGTTCGCCCCGCAATAGAGGATAAAAAATCAGGAGTTAGCCTTCCTCTTGCCGTGATTCAACATAATTCCTCAAAAATGACTTTGACACGCTCACCATTCCAAAAGAGAGATTTAGCGGTTGGAGATATTATTCATGCCAGCGCAGATTTACAATTCGTAGTTGGGCGTATCGAATCAATCGATGGAGCAGATTCTGTGGTAAATTGGGAATCACCGTTATTTATTCGAAGAGAAAACCCCCAACCTACTTTGATTGCCCAATTGGATTCTAAGCCAAGAATAATGGGTAATGCGATATTGGAATTAAATTAATCACCTACGGTGGTAAAAAAAGGGTCTAATTTTTAGCCTCTAAAACTGGTCAATCATCGGTGGATTGATAACCCCTGCCATTTGCTTGTCTTACTGGGATGCAATCGATTGGACATGTAAATAGTCCAACGAGTGGGGAGAACTTAGAGGTTCTTGGCTCACTTACGTTGGATGGAACTGGGGGCAAAGTCCTAGCAGTTCTTGATGAGCGCATGCTGTCCTTTGAATCAAAAACAGGCCATATTACTAGTATTCGTTTGTCTGAAATACTCCACACACATCACCACAATTCGCGACTTGCACCATTTTGGGTCGCTTTCCTAGGTGTGATATTTGTATGGTTCGGATATCGTATTATCGATCCACTAAATTTCAGACTTGGCACAATGGTCCTCGGTGGGCTTTTCATAAGTACTTGGATTCTCACAGGAAAACCTACATTGACAATTGAAACCAAAGACAATGTATGTTTTGCAATCATGGGTAACGATGCAAGGCTAATGAGAATGAATCATTTAGTTCAAAGAATAAATCAAGGAATGACTCTCAAAGAAGCAAGGGATGGGTTGGAATTACTTGAGAGAGATACCGATTATCCAGGAGTTACCATCCTTGAAGAATCATTGGACATACTCCCTCCTGTAAATATTGAAACTCCAGCATCAATCACTACATTCCTTGGCAATGATGTGGAAGAAAGCCCAATGGCAATGTTTGATTCAGCAATGTTTTCTTCAGATGAAGAGCAAGTATTGGAAGCAGAACCTGTACATAAAGCAGAAATGGAATTACCAGATTGGTTTACAGAAAATGAGCCAGAATTAGATGTCGGTTTACTGCCAAATTTTTCAGCGGACGGATTGATTCAAAGAGCCAATGGTAATATCGAAACAAGAAGATATAATGGGCAAGAACAGTATCAATATGGGGCGCAATCAAATCCAGTTAACAATCCGCCGATTCCTTCTCAAATGTCCTATCAAGAGCAATTTGGTGCACAGCAAAACTACAATAATTCCCCTCAAATGCACCAGATTCCAGCAAATAACCAGCAGCCAGCATACAACCAGATTGGGAATCCTAATCCAATGCCAATGCAGCAAAATATGAATTTACCAATGTCTGGTGATTCTCCAATAAGGACTTCACAGAATAATCCAGAATCACATTTGAAACGCGAAGCAGGTGAAAGTCAATTACCTGATTCGTTACCTAACTTTTGGAATAAAGATGGACCGTATGTGACGCAAACTAATCAAACACAACAACAAACGGATCCGATGGATTCCTTTAATGTCCCAGATTCGTTATCTAACTCACTGTTAGGAACTGATGAGAAATCAATCATTGCAAAAGCTCGTTCCAATAATGAAGTGGCAACATCACATCCAAATTTGAATCAAGAGAATCCAAAGCAAAGCATGGGTGAGAAATATCCACACTTAAGGAAGATCGATAATAGTGTAAATAATCATTCCAGATTGATAGTTCAAAGCAGAGTTCCAATGCAGAGCCGTGGAGTGGTCGGCAGACTCGTTTCTTTATCCATTCGTGCCGGTGCAAGAAGAGCCACAAGTGTCGCTAAATCTGCTTCTAGGGCCGCAACAAATGCAACTAGAACAGTTCTTGGCAGGGAATCTGGTCACGAAATTAGTGCATCGACTGAATCGCTTCGTGTACGTACAAATCAGGATTTGAGGGGTGAGGCGCTTTCTAGCATTAAAAACCTATCAGAAAATAATGGGGGCAATTTACCTCAACACGAAGTGGATAGAATGCATCAACACATTAACCGTACAAATTCACTAATCGAGCAACGGGAACAGAATGAATTGGAATCAGTATCATTTGATGATTTAGTTGATAGTGAAGCACATATCTCAACCAAAGCAGGAAAAAGCGGCCTTCCACGATTAGATTCCTAATGGCATCAAGAAGTGCTAGTGATCAAACGATATTTTTCCAGTCTTGCCTCATATTCGAGAAGTTCTAAATTACGAATTTTATTTGTGCCAAAAGTTTGCAAGGTAAATGAAGCAGTAACCGTTGCATTAACTAACCCTTCAGCTAATTCTTGTTTCGAAATGTTGCCATCACCTTGTGCCAAAAACGTCGCTAATGCGCCTGCAAAAGTATCACCGCAACCAGTTGGGTCAACGATGTCCATTACTGGATATGCGGGCATTGAAATTAGACCATCAGGGTGCAAGGCTAAAACTCCATGTTCACCTCGCTTGACAACCAGTATTGCTCCATTGGCCATTTCTTGCACTTTGTGGGATGCCCTGACTAGATTATCATCATTAGCGAGCATTCTAACTTCGCCATCGTTGAGAACTACCAAGTCAACTTTCTTAATGACTTCCAGTAATCCATCTCTAGCGATCTCTATCCATAGGTTCATTGAATCCAATATTGATATTCTAGTTGGTTTTGATTGTTGGATGGCTGCCATTTGTAGTGCAGGATGCAAATTGGCACAAAACAGTACCTTTGGTGAGCGATAATCTTCAGGTATCTTTGGTTGGAAATGTTCAAAGACATTCAAATGAGTTTCATGAGTTTCAGCTTGTGACATATCTCCATGATAGGAACCCTTCCATCGAAAAGTTTCACCTTTGGCGGTTTCTATGCCCCTTATGTCAATATCTGCTTTGACTAATTTATCGATGTCAGCGGGGAGGAAATCATCACCAACAACTCCTACAAGAGCAACGGTTCCACCGCTCAATCTCTTAGCATGAAATGAAGACGAAAAGCCTCCATAAGTTGCAGAACCTCCTAATTCGTCATCGGATTGACCACTTGGAGTTGACAGTGAATCATATGCGATACTGCCGACGATTACTACATCCATAACTGTGTCTAATTATCAATGGTTTATGGAACTGACGGCGTAATATCAGTTGCATTTCTGCAGCCCAAGGTAATGAAAGTTTGCAAATAATTGCAAATTATTCTTTGTTATCGAGCATGTGTTGGCGAATGGCCAATGCAGCATCATATTCAATTTGTTCTTCATCATTTTCAACAACAAATTGCGGAATTGGAATTGGACGCATCATCGAATCAATTGCTACGAAGAAAAAATACCCTTCGCAAATCTTCTTCTTTTTCCAATCGGATTTGTTCAAAGTAAATGCGGTTACCTTAGTGCATGCTGTGTGAAAACTTGTAAACACTACCTGGCCAGTAACTTCCAGAAGATCTCCTTGATGAGCAGGAGCGATGAATTTCAGAGTATCGATTGAAATCGTTACAAATTCTCGGTGAGCGAATTTAGCACAAGCAATTCCTCCGGCCTTATCCATTAGAGACAAAAGACGGCCACCGAATAGGGTATTGTATGAGTTTGTATCTTGGGGGAATACTTCTTCAATAAGGGTGACGGGTTCCTTAGTATATGGCTCCATGGTCATTGGGATATCTTTCTCCTTCAAGAAGCCATGTAACAAAGCAAGGGGTAAGGGGTGGTTTGATGACACCCCTGCGTGTCGACGGGTTATGAGCGGTGACAAAGTCTGCATAGGCTTGGTGTCTGGTGGCATTGATTCACCGGTTGCAGTTGCTCGTATGCTGATAAAAGGATGGAAAGTGCATCCCTTGCATTGCAGTCAAGAGGAGATAACAGGTCCCGCTGCTGAACAGAAAACGATTGCACTATTGCGCCATTTTTTACAGATGGAAGGTCCTATTGGTGATGCGGCGAGAGAGAACTTATCTCGCAAATTAATTGTAGTGCCAGTCGCTGAACAATTATCTCTTTTTACTGAGCAATGGAATCATACAGAGTATTTTATTCATATGAAGAGGATGTTTAACAGATTGGCGGATAGGGCGGCGCTTGAGATCCCAGCAACTCACGTATTGACCGGTGAGAACTTAGGCCAAGTTTCAAGCCAAACATTGGGTAATTTGGGTTCTATTGAGGAGGCGACTAAGTTGCATCCACTTCGCCCATTATTGGGTTTTGACAAAACTACAATCATGCATATCGCTGCGGAAATCGGAACTTTTGAGATAAGTAAAGGACCAGAAGTTTGTGATGCTTTAGGGCCAAACCACCCAACCACTGTGGGTAATAAAGAATGGTTGGAAAAGAGCGAAGAGCGTGTCGGTGGCATGGATAATATTTGTGATGCAGCTTGGAAACTAAGAGTTTATGTCGATTTGTAATTTTTTTTTTCCAATCCAAATTAAAAAACGCCTATTCTAGTTAAAATCAATGATTTCAACCCTCCGTAGGAGGGTGCGTGTCAATATCTAAAATTGACAATGATGCGACTAAGTTTTAGGTGGTTTCTTCTTCGCAAGGGTCAGCAGGTGATTTTATGACACAACAGAATAGAAAAATTAGTACATCAATGTTCTTGGTAGCATTGATGTTATTTGCACCACTAGCGGCATCATCAACAGTAACTACATTCGCAAACGGCGATTCAGAAGTAGATGTTGAATTGAGAGACGGATCGGAATATTTGAACCTAGTTGACGGATTAGTCAACATACCTGCGGGGGAGACAGTAACCGGTGCATCTTTGAAGATTGCAACCAATATGATTGAACATTCATCAGATGCCAGAATTGATGTTGATACAATCCCACGTGTTTGGAATCCTGCTTACAATAATCAATTGACAATTTTCTCCAATATTGATGATTTCCAAATCGAAGATGGTTCTCAAGCAACACCTGTTAGTTTGAAGTCCGATGGATTCCTGACGGACTTTGAAGGCACAGAAGGTGGATTCATGGACTTGACTATACCTCCACCACAAAGTGGAATTGGTTGGGAGCATGGTTCATTATTCGGTGGTACGATTACAAATTCGAACTGTGCATCTGGAGATGACTGCTGGGGCACAAATGTCTACGATGACAATTACACCGATGACAATGGTGGTCAAGGATTTAGTCTAAAAATGAACTCTGCTGAAATATTCGTCAGTCCTCAATTGAAAACTCATACTGCACACTTCGCATCATGGCACAACCTGGAAAACTTTGGAAACACGGCAACACCGGTTCAAAAGAGAATGATGGACTGCGGGTATGTGGAGATTCGTTCTTCTTTAACAGGGAATTTCGACCCAATGTCCTCTGCAGGTTTTGATTATATCCCAATCGATATTGCGAACTCGAGTGGAATAAGTTATTCAAACGGATATTGGCAAAAGAGTGCTTCCAATGCAAATAACAAGATCGGGACTCAATGTGGTGGAATTGCTGACACTGATTATGGTCTTGCGGGTAAATCTACATCTGCATCCAATCCAACTGGATGGGCCGATGTAGCCTTAGATTTGAAAGACTATATTGGGAAATATATCCAACTTCGTTTCGTAATGGAGCATCAAGGGTACAACCCTCCTACTGGATGGTCTTCACAAGATTTCAACACATCAGGGTGGTATATTGATAACTTCAGATTGGGAGACCTATTGCCACAAACTGGTGAAATGACAATTCGTGGTTTCCTACCATCTACACTTGGTGGGGAAAATCATCCGAATGGATTCGGAATCCTTAATTTGGAATCCGAGATTACTACCAGTGCAACTATTGAAGTAGATGTTATTGATTCAACCAATGGTCAAATTGTAATTGATAATGATGGCGTTGCTATGTCCGGACTTTCAGGGAAAATCATTGAATTATGGGATGTTAATTCAACAACATATCCAAGTATTAACTTGAAATTTAGATTTGATTCAGGGCCAAGTCGACTAAGCACGCCTGTATTACATGGTTTAGGAATGGGTACTCGTATCGGTACTGGATTTAATCAAACATCAGTTGGAATGAATACTATTGTCAATGGAGTATGGGAATCGGCTGGCATGGGAGAGCCGATGATGTACTCTCCGAGTATTGTAGATACATCATTCACTGTTGCATTGGATAGACAAAAATTCAGTCGCCCAATTACAAGTATTACTCCAATGATTCAAGATGATTGCCCAGAAGACCCAGTCATCGATGTTTCCTACACGGGTGTAGCGGGTGTTGAGGCTCTGTCAAATAATGTCACTACAAACATGACTGAACCGGCATTCGGATTCAATGCAATTATCTCCTACACCAACTCATGCAACATTGGCGGTATATGGTTCGACCTTGAATTTGGTCACCACGCTGAAAGAATTCAGATAGATGTCGCCCACGATGGTGATACCGATTGGGGATTTGATGAACCTGCGTTTGGTTATTTTGGTAGACAAACAACTCTTTGGAATAATAAGGCAGACGGTATCAATTATGGAGCGGACAGCAAAGTAATGACTGCTGACTTATCAGGAACAGCAATTGGTGGGCATTTCATGCTACCTAAGGGCTCGGTTGTCACAGCTGCAGATGTAGCATTTGACGATGTCACAATTCATTCCAACTCCGATCCGATAGAAGGATTTGACCTCTACCTTGTTTCAGGTTCGCAAGAGTATAGTCTTGGTAGCATCGATAATACTTCTATTATCATCGCTGAAGGACTTCCAGATGCACTCGGTCTCTCGGCTGCATTGAATTCATTGTTGACAAATCCAATGGTCCCACATAGCCATGATGATGCATATGGCAATAAGTGGATGACTTTCTTCTTCAAGGCGACCTCTCCAAATGCTAGCACAGGTGCTTCGATGACCGTTAAGGGATTAGATATTATTTACGACTATTCAACTGTAATAAATAACGGCGATGGACTTGATTCAGAATTAAACCAAGGTGTTGCACTTTGGGATGGAGGTGGAGCAACTGCTAGCGTACCAATTGCAGTTTCCTCTACAACTGGTGGTGGAGTAACACTATCGGAACTTTCAATCTCAACAAGCACTGGATATGCCAACACGATCACAATGAGTGGTAATCCAGTTGGACTATATCCTAACGGCGATATTTATGAAGTTGTAACAACGCACACTGTTGACCCATTGACTGGTTCTTCACTTGCTGAAGCAACACTTGCCTTTGAGTCGGATACAGGTAGTGTAATTTTGTCATATTCTGATTTCTTAGGATTTTCGGAAGCAAGTGATGAAGATAATTTAATCACTCTTGAATCGTCAACATATACCGATATTACCAATGGTAAAGAAGTAACATGGAGATTTAGAGTGAATCCTACTTGGGAAGATACTGAAACAGTTAGAATCTATTCTGGCTTGATCGCCGGTAATGGTGTAAATGGTCTCCCAGATGCAATATTGATGGCTCCTATTGGAGGCAATGCAGTTGAAAACGATGCTGGAATCACAAGTTTCACATTACAGAACAGTATTGGAACTATTCAAGATTTAGATGATGGAATGTCTAATCAAGAAATCAAATTAGTAGGTTCAATCCGACTACAAGACCTTGATGCATCACCTGACCCGACTAGCTACTACATGGTATTACAATTGCTCCATGTCAACAATACAGAAGGCAATGTGACTACTGAATGGGAAGAAGTTGCAAATCAATCCGGTGTAATTGGCGGTGATTTCGATTGGAATATTAATCTAGGCTCAACTGCGGCTGGAGAAGAAACATATCGATTCAAGATAGATGGCTACCAAGGTGGAGATACTCTCTGCCCGAGCCCTTCACTTCGCCCTGATGCTGATTGTGCAATTCCATTTAACTTGACTATTGATACATATGACCCGAATTTAATGAACTTGCAAGTATTGAACGGTCAAGTGGATGCAAATGTAGATAGCAATTGGAGAACACTAATAGACGATACATGGGTTGTTCCTTCAGCAACTCAGAAGATTAGAATGCAAGCACAAGATTTGCCAAATCCACCTGCAACTTTAGAATTATACATTTGGGTTCAATACGACCACGATGCAGATGAAGACGGATTTGCAACAGCTGACGAATATATCAGTATCACATTGACCAGTGATGGTGGAGTACCAAATTCAAACTATTCCGGAGAATACAATGATTATGCCAATGAGGGGCAAGACCCAGTTGGAAAGGTTAGTTTGTGGATTGAAGGGTTTGACCTAGCGGGTAACCCAATCGATGGTGGTGCACCTGGGTTTGACAATGACCATGTAACATATGTTTCAATGTCATCAAAGAATCCAGTAATTCGAAACTTCTTCATCGATGATTCAAGTAATAACCGCTTTATCAATTCTAACCAACAACAATGGCAAGGTGATTGGAACCAAACAATGTATGCTGGAAATGAATATCACATAATCGTAGAGGCTGGTGACGATAATGGATGGCGTGATGTCGATTACATTAGAATCGATTTAGATGACTCTCGTGAGGACATGACACTGTGGTATTTCCCACGTAATGAAACTGCTTGGACAGACAGCGAATGGATAGATGTCATCGCAGAAAGCGATGACAACGAAGGTCCACAACTGTTGAGAATGGATGGTGGTCATTTAGTTGATACCTTTGAATCGAACTTCTACCTTGACTTACCTATCAGAATTGATTGGGGTGTAATGGGTGAAGGAAATACATTGAATTCTCCAGTTCTCTATATGCAAGATTTGGATAATCCACGTTATAGAATGCTGCCAGTTTCTGGCCGCCACATCCAATCTTGGTTCTACAGCGACGGAATCCAATTAGATTTCAGAACTGATGAAGTGAATGACTTGATGGTTACTCCAGTCTTTGCCGATGAGAGTGAACCATTTACCTCTGACGTTAGAAAAGGATTCGTTTATCCTGGTGACATAGTTTCATTTACTGGACAATACGCATATATTGACGGAATTTATGACAGCGTTTACATCAAGCCTGAGGTTGAAATGACTTTGAAGATCACTCGTGAAGATGGTATGATGGATGGTGCCAAAGGATATATTCAATATCCAGGTGAAACATTCTATCACAACTTCACAGGTGGTGAATTCAGTATTAACATTACAGTACCTCCAGTAACAAACGACTACAGATATACATTTGAGTTGATCGATTTACCAAATGGTGCAATCGATACTACCACTGGACTTTGTTCGAGTACATCTTCATTCGGATGTGCTTCCTTTAACATAAAGGTAGACAGTAATTCTCCACGTGTTGCAACCAACTCTTGGACTGCAAAGAAAGGAGTGACAGGAGAAATACTTGAAGGGTTTATTTCTACAGCGAATTATCACTGTATTGATGTTGAAGTAATTATTGAAGAGCAAGAAGCGCTCTTCCCAGGCGATGTACAAGTTGCTTGGAAGTTCTTTGATGACCCAGCCAATGATATCGCATGGGGTAGTTACAGGTCAACACATGGAAGTGATCCGATGACAGCAACTCTAGACTTATTACCAACGGGCGGTTCTTACTTCGCAACAGCTGATTGTATTGATTTATGGCCACTTGAAGAAGGCCAATTCGACCCAGCACCTGAGGATATTAACGGTGTTGAAGTGATTTTCTGGATTGAAGGTGTTGATTCAGCCGGTTCTCAAATTATACTTGGTGGTGGATTGCAAGAAGATGGTTCAGTCGGACATATGGTTTCGGGAGAAGTTTCTCACAAGTCAATTTATAATTTCATTCATGAAGAAGCAAAGTTCGACATATTAAATGTAAGAATGATTCCTTCTAAACCTACTGTCGGACAACAAATGATACTCGAAGTTGAATTGAGAAATACAGGTACAATGGCTGGTGAAGCGAGTCTTATTGTGAAGTCAGTAATCAATGATGGAATTCCATCAAAGGTCGCAACCATTGAAACCGATGAGATGGCTATTGGGCAATCCGCTTGGTACAGTATTGAACTTGAAGCGTTCCCAAGTGCTACCACTGGAATGTATTACATGATTTTTGACAATTCATCTAGTGACCTCAAGTACGATGGTTCGGTAGCAGGCGATCAATTCAATGTCAAGGTTCAAGAAGAATCCGGCGACAGTAATGCAGTATTATTACTAGCGATTGTTGGTATTATTGCTGCAGTATTAGCAGTTCTTGTTATTGTATTAGTCAAGCGTGGCCAAGATGGCGATAAATCCTCGGGCCTCTATGGTGATGGGGAATATGAAGAAGAGGGTAAGGTCTATGCAGAATTACCAACTCACAATTCTTCTCCTCCAGCAGATGTGGATCCGGAAATGGCTAGAGCGATTGCTACATTCCCTCAATGGGATCAAGCAGAAATCCAAGGTTACTTTGACCAAGGATGGAGCATTGAAGCTTTACAAGACTGGGTAAAAGGCCAGTGAAGGTGAAATTTTGCAACCGATTCTATCATGGGATGACCTTGTTTGGTTTGACCCAGATGGCGGAAAAATCATCCTCCATGGTACATTACCTACGGTTATCTTTCCTCTCAAAATGAGGCCAAGAGAATCATGGCATGGAATCGCTTTGCTCGAATCGGCAGATGTGGTTGATTTATGGGTGCAGGAAGAGATAGATGAGGCAGAGTCGCCTGGTGTCAATCTCAATTACAGTCTTATTTCCGGTGGCGGATTGGCAATTTATCTTGATGATGTGACGGAATTGGAAGGGGTCGTTTCAGGAAGGTTCCCTGACCCTGAACCGCGTAGGTTACATCGCAATGCTGTGCGTCACGAAAGACCAGTATATTTCATTGAACCTACAGCCGATGATGAGGAATGGTATGAGCACCTAAGTAAGGAAGCAAAAGCCGCATCTCATTGGAGAAAATTACTAGGAATGATCAGCCTTGGTGGGAAGTGGCGTAAAAGAATGAAAAAGAATATCTCCAAAGCAAGAGAACCACCGAAAGGAGTCACGAAAAACATGGCTTCAGCAAGCGTATTAGCACTGACTTGGTGGCAACTTTCAGAATGGCTAATAAACGATTCAATCTCTTTATCTCGAGATAATCGTTTTGCAGCAAGATTACGCGGTGCATTAGCGGATTTACGAATTCAACACGGTGATGATGCTACACTTATCTTGCCAATGCAAATGCCATGGAGAAATGCAATTTATTCAGCTCTGGATGGGCAAAATAAGGTTGAGGAGATTTATTCATCCCCCCCCGACTCGGATGACACAGAGGAGGAGTGATTATGGCGGCAAAAGGTATCGATGTGCGAGTTGAAAATCATCTTGTTCGTTTTATTTCACGAACACCGGTTGATCAAGATGCAGTTGTTGCACAACTGGGTGGAACTGCAACCGGTGGAGTTGTAATCAAAGTCTTAGATGCACCTCGTGCAACAATCGTTATCGACGCAGATGGGAAGATAGTAGTTCATGGAACTCAGCGTGTTGAAACTGCACGTGCAGCTGCAAAGGAGTTTCTTTTACAGATGGGCCTAGATGATTCTGGGCTTACTACTGAATTAGGTCCGATGGTCGCTTCATTTGATTTTGAAGAAACTATCGCTGTTGAATCAATCACTGGGGATGTTGGCGCAGGAGAGGCAGAATATGATGCTAGACTCGGTTGCACTATCGTCGAGGATTCAAGACACGACATCACTCTCAACATCTGGCCAAACGGTCGCTGTATTGCTATTGGAGCGCGCTCTCCTAATATGGTTGCAATGGCTGCAGTATATTGGAAAAACAAATTCGCTGAAAAAGGATATTTCATCCAAAGAGTTTGATTGTAGCGTTGGTTTTAGCACAAGAGAGAATAGCCATAACCCTGTGGCAATAATAGGTGAACACTGTGAGTGAATTATCTAAATTGTGGGATGGGCCGGTTACAGATAACCATTTTCATCTAAATCGTAAAGGTTTATTTCTCGAGGCTGCTCGTGATTTTGAGAGGTTTGGAGGCACAGATCTGGTTTTAGTACACTGCCCAGATTTCGCATCACCACCTACTTCCAAAAAGGGTCACATCGACACATATGCAGATACTATTTCGATGGCTGAAGCAGTGCGCAAGGAAGTCGGATTAGGAGTTAGAGTCGTATTAGGCCCACATCCTGCGGCATTTGCGCATCAATTAGATAATGCAATTCAAAGTGAAAACGAACAAGGTATTGAAAATGCTGCCAATAATTATCGCGATAGCATTGATGCTGCATTAGAGTTTGTCCATGAAGGAAAAGCGCACGCTATTGGAGAAGTCGGTAGACCGCACTGGCCAGTATCAAAGCAAGTGTGGGATATGTCGAATGAGTTATTATCGGAAACAATGCACTTGGCTAGTCAAGAAGGTATTACCTTGCAGTTACACGTTGAAGGTGAATTGGAATCTACATATTCGGATTTATCACAAATGGCGATAAAGTCTGGAATGGATTGTAAGAAAATAGTAAGGCACTATGCTCCAGCAAATATAGATGCACAAATAACCAAAGGAATTACTCCAAGTGTACTGATCGGCAAAGGTGCCATAGAGGAATTGATGGAGAATATCACAAAATCAAGCCATGGATTCTTGCTAGAGACCGATTATATGGATGACCCAAAACGTCCAGGTGCAGTATTGGGTCCAAAAACAGTTCCAAAAAGAACAAAACAACTGTTAGAACTTGGAGTTGATGAAGAAATAATGTGGAAAACCCACCAAGATTTGCCAAATCTGCTATATGGCGATACAGTACGTGCATAGGTGTTTTGTGGCTCTGTTCTCCATTACATTGATGAAAGAGTGCTTCAACCCACAACCGGTGAGAGATATGCGGAAGGGTCAAATTCTAACTTTTGCACTGGCATTTTTTATGCTCCCAGCATTGTCGATGATGACTTCGGCTCAGGAACCCGGACCTGGTGTTGATATCGATTGTGGCGCTGACCCGGTAATGAATGTTCACCCATCATACTACGAGTCAGTTGAATTGACTTGTACAGTAAGTAATACTTCTACATTTGTAGAGACGATTTCAGTTGAAAAAGAGTGGGATGCAAATAATGTAGATATGATTCTGTCAGAAGATTCATTCGAAATAGGTGGAGGTGAAGAAGAGGAATTCACCATCACCTTTTCAGGCCCAACAAAATTATCAGCAGATACCAGTTATTCATTTACACTAAACGCTCAAGTTGATAGCTGGGGCGCCATGCCACTGTTAGAGCCATTTAACGCAAGCGAATCATACGAAGGCGATTTCACAGTTTCCACATATGGAATGGTTGAATTAGAGATGAGTGATAAAAGTGTTAGAACTTTAGAGTTGGATGAGCAGAGAGCCATAACATTCCAATTTTCCAACTATGGTAATGATGAAGATAAAATTAGAGTCTCTATTGCCAATGAAGCAGAACTAATTGAAAGTGGCTTCAGTTTCCCATTGGGTACATTTATTGCAGAAGACGTAGCATCAGGAGGAGTTTCTTCAATTCGTGACCTGACAGTAAGTGCGCCTTCAGAAGTCACTAAAGAGATAAGAGTTCAGATGATATTACGTGCAGAAAGTACTAACGATGATAGCGCGGAATTCAGTGAAATAGTAATTACTCTATTAGTAGAAAAACCTAGCGAAATATCTGGATTGGGCGGGCTTGATGAAATGAGTACTGGGGATCTGAAGAAATATGGAGCGATTATTGGCGCTGGTATTCTGGGAATATTAATTCTAGTATTGGCCCTGAAAGTAGTGGGGAGAAGGTCTTCAGAAGGAGCAACAGTGCGTACAATAGAACTCCCTGAGATTGAAGAAGTAACTAAACCCGATGTGGATGATTTGGATGAATTCGATGACATGTTCGACGACTTAAGTGATGAAGAAGATGATTTAGATTCATTCCTAAATGATCTGTGAATGCTCAGTTCGTAGTTGCGCGTTAACCGGTTCATTACTCTTTTCTCGTACTATTACAAAGCGGTGTTTTAAACGCATCAAATAAGATGCACATTTAACCTGTAATTCGTGGTGCTTCGGCCTATTTGTAAAGGTATTAAAATCTCCATATTACGTTGTTAATCTATGGTAACAGTCAAAGGGTTGGTGTAGCGGGCAACACCTACCCAATAGATTGGTGTTGTTATGCTCGGACTGCAAGGAAAAACCGCATTTGTTTTTGGCGTAGCAAGTGAAGATTCAATCGCTTGGGCGATATGCCAACATTTGGCTGCGTCAGGTGTTACGCTATATCTCGGTTATCAGAAGAGATTTATGAGCCGAGTATTCCAATTAAAGGATAAATTGCCACAGATAGCGGGCTTCTATCCCCTCGATGTTGCAACCGATGCAGATACCAAAGAATTCTTCGATGCATTTTCTGCCGAGAACCCTGGTTTGAAAGCAGATATTTTGATTCATGCAATCGGTTTCGCACCACGCTCATGTTTTGATCGGCCGATATTATTTGTTGAAGATCAAGATATCAACACAGCGATGACAATATCTGCAAATTCATTGCAAAGATGTTTAAAATTTGCATTACCTCATTTAAATGAAAATTCATCAACAATTACTCTAACTTATGCTGCGGCAAATCGTTTCGTTCCAAATTACGGAATAATGTCAATGGCCAAAGCGGCATTGGAATGCTGGACTCGTGAACTCGCTTGCCACTTAGGGCCAGATGGTCATAGAATCAATGCAATTTCATCTGGTCCGATTCCAACTCTTGCCGCTGGAGGGATTCCAGGATTTGATAAAATTCTTGACCATGTGGAGGCAAATGCACCTTTGCGCCGCAATGTAACTCAATCCGATGTCGCCGGTGCAGCAATTTGGCTGGCAAGCCCTCTTTCAAGCGGTGTGACCGGCCAATGTATCTATGTTGATGCAGGCTACTCAATTACGATGGTTCCACAAAGTATTATGGACAACTAGGTGGTGCTTCTATGTCTCTTACTACTGCAGATGGAAAGGAATGCGAAGGTCTTGAACAAGGCCCCTTTGAACCGATTGCAGTAATCGGTCTGGCTGCTATAATGCCAGACGCAGAAAATTCTACCCAGTTCTGGCAGAATATCATCGATGCTAAAGTTAGCATCAAGCAAATCCCAGAAGGTAGATGGCCGGGTCCTTCTAACAACTTTTGGAGACAAGGTGGTCCAGGTTCTGTAGAGGAAGGCTTCACCTATTCCAAAATCGGTGCATTGGTTGACGGTTATGAATTTGATTGGAGAAGATGGAGGCAACCGCCAGGGACTCTTCCTCAGATTGATATCTGCCAGCAGTGGGCAGTTGCAGTATCAGCAGATGCCATAGAAGATGCAGGTTTTGATGGAGAGTCTAAGGACATCGACCGAGTTAGAACTGGAGTTGTTTTTGCAAATGCATTAGGTGGGGAAAATCGTAATATGTCAAATATTCGTGTTTGGTCAAACCATACCAAGCAATTGGCTTCCCAACACGGATTACCAGATTCAAACATTGATTCATTCATTGAAGATGTAGTGCGTGGTACGCCGAGAATTGATGAAGATACCATGCCGGGTGAATTAGCTAACGTTGTATCTGGAAGGGTTGCAAATCTATTGGATTTACAAGGACCTAATCATGCAATGGATGCTGCTTGTGCATCGTCTATGGCTGCGGTATTGGATGCTTGCAGATTATTGCAAACAAGACAGGTTGATACAATGTTGGCGGGGGCAAGTGACCGAACAATGGACCCTGCTACATTTGCCAAGTTCAGTGCCATAGGCGCATTATCTGCAACACATTCCACTCCCTTTGATGCCAAAGCAAACGGGTTCGTAATGGGTGAAGGCGCAGGTGTATTGCTTCTCAAGCGCCTAGGAGATGCGATTCGCGATGGCGATGAGATTAAGGCTGTAATCAGAGGGATCGGTGGTTCTTCTGATGGCCGAGGCAAGGGTATTACTGCTCCAAGTCAAAGAGGACAGGTACAAGCGATGGCACGCGCCTACAATCAAGCGGGATATGAAGCATCCAGTGTTCAGTTGGTTGAAGCTCACGGAACCTCAACCAAAGTTGGTGATGCTACAGAATTGTCAACACTCTCACGTTTATGGACTGGATTTGATGGCGGCGACCATATTGCAGTCGGTTCAATAAAGTCACAAATTGGTCATCTAAAGGCCGCAGCAGGAATTGCAGGAATAATGAAATCGATTCTCGCATTACATCACAGAACAATTCCTCCGAGTGCAGGATTTGAAACACCAAATCCAACAGTTGATTGGGGGAGCATACCATTTTTCGTACCAACTCAAGCAATGGAATGGCCTAGACCGGAGTCAAACCCGAGAAGAGCCGGTGTTTCTGCATTCGGTTTTGGTGGAACTAATTTCCACGTCGCTCTCGAAGGATATGAACCAGATTATCACACACCACTGGCACAACAGTGGCAACATCGATGGGATGCATATTCTCAACCTCTAGATGATTCGCAAACTAAACAAACAGCTGAGGTGGTTGCAGCCTCAATCTTGGATTCCACGGCAACACCTTCAATGACTCATCAACAATTAAAACAAATTGAAGGTGGAATGTTATTGCTTTCAGGAAGCGATATTGGCCAAATAAAGCAACAACTACAATCTATTTCTTTCCAAGGACCTAATTTTGATGAGGACCCAAGAGGACTTCGACTTTCACAAGCCCTCGAATCCATTAGTGGAGATTATTCATCGGCTGATAATATTAGAATGGCGCTTATTGCAACATCGTGGGCTGAATTCAACAAACGTTGCGCCCTTGCAATGAAAGCGATGGATGATAAAGATAAATGGGGATTCTTACAAGCGCAAGGAATTCTATTGACTGAAGATCCAGCGCTACCTTCACAAGCCAAGGTTGCCCACATGTATCCTGGTCAAGGAAGTCAGTATGTGGGTATGACACACGACCTTTGGCAGAGATATACTTCTGTCCAAGAAGTGTGGAAGCAATCCGATGTAACTATGACCGAAGTCTTGGACGGTGAAAGTTTGTCATCATTCATTCTTCGTTCAGGATTGAGCAAACAACAATTGGCCGAAGCGGAACACAAATTGAAGCAAACAGAATACACTCAACCTGCAATGTTAACAGCAGATCTAGCAATTGAAAGAGCACTGAATGACCACGGCCACAAACCTGATATGGTTGCCGGACATTCTTTGGGAGAATATGCCGCGTTGATGGCATCGGGTATTCTTGATATGGATGGTGCACTGCGTGCAGCAGCAGCTAGAGGCACTGAAATGGGTGCAGTAGAGGTTGCTGACAAAGGTTTGATGGCTAGTGTTAGCGCACCCTATGATGATGTTGCAGAAATTATTGAAGAGATTGATGGATATGTTATCGCAGCCAATAAGAACTCGCCAAAGATGACGGTCATCGCTGGTGAAACCGAACCGGTAAAGGCGGCTATGGCTGAATTTGAAAGTCGTGGTTTCCAATCCGTAGCCTTAGCCACAAGTCATGCATTCCATTCCAAGATAGTAGCGCCTGCCAATGAACCGCTACGCCGATTCTTGGAAGGGCTTGCGATACGATGGCCAACTATTCCAATCACTGCAAATGTAGATGGTCAATTTTATCCAATGTCTGGAGATGGAGATGCCAAACAATCGATACTAACTCAATTAGCACCGCAAATGGCATCTGCGGTTGAGTGGACAACACAAATTCAAACCATGTATTCAGCAGGTGCGCGAGTATTCGTTGAAGTCGGGCCTAAGCGAGCATTGAGTATGTTTGCAACTCAAATTCTTGAGGACCAACCATCGCTGCCAATAATGACCAACCATCCAAAACAAGGAGGAATAGCCTCATTTATTTCCGCTTTAGGTATGCTTGCTCTTGCAGGTAAGATGCCACAATGGCCAACAGGAGATTCTCCTGTATTGACCGAAGCGTTCCGTGCTGGCCCTATTGAAGCACATCAAGCAAGCACAATTTCAACCTCACAAACTAGTTCTTCTTTGGAAGATTTGCGCTCAGCGGCTCGCCCACTTCCAAGTGGTGCTGCACAACCTGTCGTTACAACAGTGGCACAAACTACAACTGTTTCCACCCAAAAAGATCCTGAGCAAATCGCTACGGAGGCAAAGAAGGCCTACCTTGGAGACCGTCTCTCAGCGCTATGCGGTTATCCAGCAAGATTCTGTAATGGATTGGTCAATCTCCGTCTTGGACTTGGTTTATCCGATTCCGCTATTGGTAATCTGTTGCAGACCATTGCCAATGAATGCCAAACCGAATCTGAAGTGGATGTCAGCAACGCACAAACTGCGGAAGATATTTCGCATTGGATTACATCAGTTCCTTCACACTGGTCTGCTAAGACTAATTTGACAAAATTATCTAATGCGAATATTTCCCAGCAAGGCGCTACAGTCGTTAATACTGGTGGAGATGCCATGCCAAACCGCAGAGCGGACCCATATGTCATCACAGGTGTTTCCCTTGGCCTTCCTGGTGGAGAGAAAGTATTCGACGAGGATACCTTTGAACGCCTTGTTCGTGGTGAGACTTGTATTAGCGAAGTTTCAGATGAATACAAACAAAGATTGCTTGACAAGAACTTAGTCCGTTTAATCAAAGGAAGAGATGGTTCAGTCAATATGGAGAAAGCAACTGAATTTAGTGATATTCCACAATTAGCGGGTCTCAAATCTGCCTTTGATATTTCTGAAGAATTCGGTATAGACCCGAAGGTAGTATTGGCATGGGATATTTCCACACAGTTGGCCGTAGCAGCCGGTTTACTAGCTCTACGGGATGCAGCCATACCACTTACTCCTGTTGAGCAAGTTGGCAAAGGTGGACTCAGGTTGATCAGAAGTTGGCAAATCCCTCAAGTGCAGAGAGATAGAACTGGAATCGTATTCTCCTCTTGTTTCCCTGGAATGCAGATGGCCAAGAAACATGCTAAGAATAATGGCGATGATGGCGATGGACAATTTGATCGAAGATATCTATTCCAAACCCTCAATATGGGTCATTCACAATTTGCTCAATATACTGGTATTCGTGGTCCGAATACAACAATTAATCTTGCCTGCGCATCAGCCACAGCAGCGTTCGGTGTTGCTGAAGATTGGCTTGCAGCAGACCGTGTAGACCGAGTTGTAATTATCTCTGGTGACGATGTTACAGGCGATGATATGTGGGAATGGATTGGAGCTGGGTTCGCAGCCTCAGGTGCAGCAGCAACTGGAAATGTAGTCGAACAAACAGCACTACCGTTCGACCGCCGACGCAATGGACTCATCTTAGGAATGGGTGCTGCTGCTTTCGTAGTAGAGCGAAGTTCTGAAGCGGCTAGCCGTGGAGTTCAACCGATAGCAGAACTATTAGGTTCTACCACTGCAAACTCAGCATTCCATGGAACTCGCTTAGATGTTGAACACGTCGCAGGAGTTGTCAATAATTTCGTTGCAGATATGGAAAAGCGCTGGGGAATAGACCGGCATGAGTTTGCAGCAGACACCGCCTTCTTTAGCCATGAAACATTCACTCCGGCCCGAGGAGGAAGTGCTCAATCCGAGGTAAAAGCATTACGCGATACATTCGGCCATAGTACAGATTCACTAGTTATTTCCAATACCAAGGGATTCACTGGACATCCGATGGCGGTTGGAATTGAAGATGCCAGCATGCTATACGGAATGAAGACAGGAAGAATTCCTCCTATCGCTAATCACAAGGAAAAAGATCCGGAATTAGGTGATTTGAATCTGTCCACTGGTGGAGATTATCCAAATCTACGCTATGGACTTCGCTTTGCAGCAGGATTTGGTTCACAAATTGCCCTTTCACTAGTTAAGAGGACTCCATTTGTGGGTGAAAGAATTGATGGTGCTAAATTCCTTGCTTGGAATAGGAAATTAGCAGGAACTGATGATGTAGTCTTCCGAATCTTACAGAATAAATTAGTCTGTTATGTTGATGCTGATGACAAATTACACGGCGGAGTTCAAGGGGAAAGTTGGCCAGTTACCGCCGATTATGAAGGGAAACCAACACCTGCTCCTGTGGTTGCAAAGGCAGTAGTTGCTACACCAGTGCCAGTTACAATGCCAGCCCCAGTTCCTGTAGTTCAACAAAATAAACCGGCTCCAGTAGCCGCTGTAACCGCTTCTAGTGATGTTGTAAAAACAGTCATCGAAGTAGTAGTAAATCATACAGGGTATCCAGCAGACTTTGTTGAATTAGATCAAGACCTAGAAGGTGAATTGGGAATTGATACGGTTAAGCAAGCGGAGATTATGGCAGATATTCGTGAAAAGTTCTCTCTGCCAGTAGATGATGAATTCGTTCTTTCTGATTATCCAACATTGAATCATATGATTGGATATATCAACGAAATGACTGGAGGGGCTGCAACTGTGGTTGCCGCACCTGTAGAGGCTGCAATAGAGGTGGTAGAACAACCACAACCAACTGATAAATTATTGGTTGATATGTCGTCATCAGGAATAACTCCAGTTGTTGTAGAAGTCGTAGTCGCTCATACCGGCTATCCTGCTGATTTTATTGAATTAGACCAAGACCTTGAAGGTGAATTGGGGATTGATACGGTTAAGCAAGCAGAGATTATGGCAGATATTCGTGAAAAGTTTTCCCTACCGGTTGACGATGATTTCGTTTTATCTGATTATCCAACATTGAACCATATGATTGCCTATATCGCTAAGATGACTGGTGGTGAAGTGGTTACACAAGCCCCAATTATAGTTGCAACTCCACAACCAGTAGAGGAGATTGTTGAGGCCAAATCCACCCCAGTCCCTTCTTCAGCCGGTTCAGCAGATATTGAGGAGAAATTAGTTGAAGTCGTAGTTAAGCACACCGGATACCCTGCTGATTTCATTGAAATGGATCAAGACCTAGAAGGTGAATTGGGAATTGATACGGTTAAGCAAGCAGAAATCATGGGAGAGATTAGAGATATTTTCTCACTCCCAGTAGACGATGATTTCGTACTCAGCGATCACCCGACTTTGAATCACTTTAGCGCCTACATCGCCAAGATGGTCGGTGGCGATAGTGTAGTTGAATCAGTAGTTAGCAATGCTCAGCTACAACCACCAAAGGTTGAGGAGATGACAATAGAGAAAACCAGTAGCGATATTGTTTCAACAACTAGGAGATGGCAAATAGAAATTGAGGAATGTCTTGGAACTAGCCAACCTATTTCTCTTGACGGTACAGTAGTCATCACAGTTGATGGCTGGGGGATTTCCGAAGCATTCGCTCAAAGAATGGAGCAACGTGGATTGAAAACGGTATTGGTTGGCTTTGAATCTGCAATCAGAGATATGTCTACTCAAGAGGAATCAGGAAGAACTGTTTACAGATGCGACCCAGAGAATTCACAACATCTTGAGGAAGTATGTGAGCAATTAAAGCCACATAATATTACAGCAGTCATCCATATGGCCTCCTTGAAACTGGCGAGTGAATCTTGGCCTGATGATGCATATCCTTCAAGCCAAATTGCTATGTCAGCACATGGATTCTTTTCATTGTTGAAAGGATTGGACAGTAAACTTGCAGGTCAATCATCTGGAATAGTCGCATCAATCAGCGCTATGGATGGCCGTCATGGCAATCGTGGAGAGAGATTCAATTCACTGCAAAGTGCGGCAACAGGCGTTACCAAATCGTATTCCTTTGAACAACCTCATTTACGATGTAGAGCCTTTGACCTACATCCAGAATTAATACTGCAAGCACAACAAGCAGCTCAAATTATTGATGAGGATTTGTTTGAACTGGGTGGAGATATTGAAATTGGAATCGATCGAGATTTGAGAAGATGGACTCTAGTTGCATTTGCTGAAGATTTAGAGTCACAAAGAGAACCACTAACAAATGAAGATACTTGGATTGTGTCCGGTGGCGGTTCTGGTGTTACAGCAGCATCTGTAATCGGTGTTTCTAAGGCGAGTCCAGATGCTGGCGCACACTTTGTTTTACTTGGCCGTTCCAGTATAATCGAAGAGTGCCAATCTTGGGTTAATTGGACAGAAAAGCAACTAACTGATGAGAAAATGACATTACGACAAACCATGACTGATGCCAGTGAAGAAGGAAAGGTCACAATGGTAGAATGGAATAAGGAGTGGCAAAAATATACTCGTTCACTTGATATTTACAATACAATCCAGCAGATTACTGGGACTGGAAATTCGGCACAGTATTGCTCGGTCGATGTAACAGATGCAGAAGGGTTGGCAGAATTAGGTGCTAACCTTGGAAGAAAGATAACCGGTATTCTTCACGGTGCAGGTCTTGAAGATTCAAAGTTAGTTGCTGATAAATCACATGAAATCTTCAACAATGTAGTTCGCGTCAAGGTCGATGGTTGGAGGGCCTTATTGGGCGCAGTCCACGCAAGTGGTAGTGAGAATCCTAAATTCGCTTGCTGCTTCACCAGTGTAGCGGGTCGCTTTGGAAACGGTGGTCAAACTGATTATGCAGCAGCCAATTGTGTTCTAGATAGTGAAATGACACGCTTGACAGCAAGTGGGACCTGTCGTGCGGTTGCAATTGGTTGGACAGGCTGGAGAGATGTTGGAATGGCCACGAGAGGTTCAATAGAAGCGGTCTTTGAAGCAGCAGGAATAGAAACATTGTCTGTTGAAGAAGGAGTCTCTATCTTTGTTGATGAAGCATTATCCGGTGGTAAGAGGAGAGTAATCGGTTGTGGCAGCCTTGGTATGATGAATCGCTTTGATGTCTTCAGAGATGCACCATTACGCCTTCCTGCAAAAATGGCGGCACTGATAGCAGACCCTGCTCGATTCCCTTTCATTGACAAAGTCAACAAGATAGACGAAGGTCAAACTCTAACTACACAATCTACTCTAAGTGCAGCAGATCACCCATTCCTAATCGACCATGCAATAGAAGGAGTTCCATATCACCCAGGGGTTATGGCACTGGAAATGTTTGCGGAAAATGCACTATTATTGCGCCCTCAAACCTGTTTAGCAGGGTTTGAAGATGTACAATTCGGATTGCCGGTAAAGTTACTAAAGGGCGAGATGACTGTTAGAGTAGAATCTACCTTGGACAAACAAGATGGACAATTATCATGGGTAAAATGCCGATTAGTAAGTGATTTAACTAATTCAAAGGGAGAAGTGTTCGGAGAAAGAGAGCATCATCAAGCAACAGTTCGCTTAGTTGAAAAATGCGATGATATCTGCCCATTCCTTGAAGCAGAGGTTGGAATGATCCCAGCGATTGGGACTCCACCTATGGGTGAATTATTGCATACATCAGCATTCATCTATCTTCGATATTTCCATGGCCCTAGATTCCAATCTCATGGTGGAATTATTAGGGGCGTTGGCGATGATTCAATGCCTGGTGTGGATGGAATTGCATTGATGCGACACCAACTACCACAAAGCGACCAATGGTCGGTAGAATCACAAGGAGAGTTAATTCTCTTAGAAGCACTACCGATGTTAATCGAGGCAGGATTCCAAAACGCAGGTTTGGTTGCAATGGAAAGTGAAAATTTCTCTTCCCTGCCTGTTGGCATCGAATGGACTTGTAATCTGCGGGTACCAGAAAAAGATGAAACCTTGAGATTACGTAGTATTCGTACCGCAGTTGAAGATGCTGGAGTTACAGTTCACGATGTCGTTATTGTTGGTGATGATGATGCACCAGTATTGGCATTGAAAGGGCT
>Ga0209711_10000814_pt1 | contig 31983 bp, 35 predicted proteins | sample ArcticOcean_MG_C_7_FD_187441 | JGI IMG/M metagenome (GOLD analysis project Ga0209711, IMG submission 187441) | Marine microbial communities from western Arctic Ocean - ArcticOcean_MG_CB11_88 (SPAdes) (version 2) | ecosystem: Environmental > Aquatic > Marine > Oceanic | place: Arctic Ocean...
CAACACCAATAAATGGTAGACCAAGCTTCTTGGCGGCTACACATTCACTCCCAGACCCCGCGAATGGAATAAGTACAAACCCCTTCTCCGGTTCTTGTTTACATGACTTCAAGAGTTTCTCACAAAGTTCTAGGGGTTTTTGGGTTGGATGATCTACTCTCTCACCCTTCCCAGAAGTACCTGCGAGGGTTGAGATTTTAATAACATCCCTAGGGAGTGCACCACCTGGATGCGCTGTATATGTAGTCGTATTTTCACCATTTGAAAACCTACCCTTTGTGGCTGGTCTCTTCCTACCCGCCGCACCCTTTACGAAGCCATCTGTGTAGGGCTCCCTCACATCATCTCTGTGAAATACTTTATCTCCTTTCCAAAGTACGAGGATACTCTCATGGGATCTCTGCCAGAAATTAAGTTTAGGAACCGTCTTATTTGTATAGTGCCAAACAAGCCATCTCCTATTCACATTTTGGGGAATACGAGCTAAAATGAGCGCCAAAATCTCACTAAATCCATAGATGAACATTGTTCCATCCTTCTTCAAAACTCGGAGGCACCCCTCAATCCATTCATCACACCATGGAAGATATTCATCCATCGGTTGTTTATCACTATTGTTTCCAAAGTCTTTCCCAATATTATACGGAGGATCAGCGATAACAATTTGAGCACTTTCGTCATCTAGAGTCCTAAGTACTTTCAAAATATCATCATTTATAATCTTCTCCATTGTGAATCAGTCGTGTTAAAGTTTTAAGTGTATTTTGAAATATGGAAGAATCACATGTCAATGTTACTATTATGATCAGTTCACTCTCACGTATTCATATATTTCTTAACGTTATAGTAGGTATGAGTATATTGCCAAAATTTGTGGCATCAAGACAAAATATTATTACCAAAAATCCTTCTCAGATTCAAAAGTATATTAACAAGGGAAGTACTCCCGAAATTATGCATTTTATTCTAAAAGGTAGTGGTAAGGGACCCGAATGTGAGCATTATGCTAAGTATTGTTTCCCGTCACTTGGTTTAAGACTTCAAGATGATACTAACAAATCGGGGTATGATCATATTCATATACCCTCGAAGCTGAGAGTTGAACAAAAGACTGCGGGAAATTGGGATGTTGAAGATAATTCATGGACATGGCAACATATAGAACCTAAACATAATTGGCATTTTTTATTATTGTGTGGTATTGGTTATCATGAAATACATTGGTTCTTTTTGGATCGTACAAAGTTTAACGAATTATGTGATAAAAACATAATTAAAAGGCAAGGTGATGCTGACAGAAACTCATATCAGGGTTGGTGGTTTAATTACACGAATGCGAAAGATGATTTAATTGAAATAACATCTAATGAGCATTTAGACCTCCTAAGTAAAAGAATTGCACCCTTAAAAATATAAGATGGAGGAAATCCGAAAAAACCACAACAACGCGAAGAGGGATCTGATCCAATCTGTTACTAGAGATGGAGATCAGATCCTAGATGTTGGTTGTGGTTTTGGGGGGGATCTACAGAAGTGGCACAAGTGTGGAGCAAATATGAGTATGTGTGATCCAGAACCAGAAGCCCTCGTGGAGGCCAAGTCACGCGCTAAAAATATGCATATGAGGGTGAACTTTTACGAGGGTGACATTCACAATTGTCCAAATAGGAAGTATGATATCCTCTGCTACAACTTTTCACTTCATTATATTTTTGAAACGAGGGAAAAGTTTTTCACTTCAATCAGGGAAATCAAGAAGAGAATGAAACCTGGTGCACGTCTCATTGGGATTATCCCAGATTCTGAAAAGATTATATTTAGAACACCTCTCAAAGATGACATGGGTAATTTTTTCTTGATGAAAGACCATGGTAATGGAGGTTTTGGTGAAAAGTTATTTGTAAACTTGGTAGACACACCTTTCTATGCAGATGGACCGCGTTCAGAACCCGTGGCGTACAAAGACTTACTCGTGACACACTTAGAAGAGATGGGATTTAAATTAGAGTTGTGGGAGGGTTTGACAGATAACCCAATTTCAGAACTGTATAGTAAATTTATATTTGTATATAAAAGATGATCGCATTCATTATATTAATTCTTATAAACGTGTATATACTTGCTACAACCAGAGAACCACGTGAACTCGTGGAGGTCAAAGAGAAATATCAAATTCTCAGGCAGCATTTCACCGACACAGATCACCCCAAGTTTAATATGTTACAGAGACCAGTTCCTCTCACGGGAATGAAATCAATGAATGGTGCGGTTGGTTATAATACTAATAAAGGACAGGAGATTGTCATATGCCTAGATGGTGAGGTAAATGAAATCTTCCATGTCCTCATACATGAATTGGCTCACTGTACAGTTGATGAGTATTCCCATTCAGATGAGTATTGGAATAATTACATAGAACTTCGGGATATATGTGTGAACCTCGGTATATATGAAAAGATACCAGAAATGAAAAAGTTCTGTGGTTCACACGTACAGGATAAATAATATTGGTACATAGCAAATGAAAACACCAATGAACGTTTTGTTAGTGGCAATCGGGTACTGGGTTGCTATATATGGTGTTACTCAGATACCAAATGTGTTCACCAACTACTACGTTAACCTGATATGGTTGACTGTGGTTATTCCTAATGTATTCCACATGATGGTTGGACGTGTACCACAACTCGCGGTAGATCGTTCATTCTTTTTCGCCACCAGTGTAATCGCTTTAATTCTCACATACGTTTTTAACAAGTTGTTTAAGAAAACTAAGGAAGATCTGAAAGAATATGGAACTGACAAGGGCAAGACACTTAAAACGAATGCCTTGCTCATGGGGATGTTATCCATTGGAGCTTTAATTACCTATTCTTCAGGTATTGATAAATCAATCTATTCTAATATGGGTTGGGAATCCAATGTTTAATGCTTCACGACGTAGTCTTTCACAAAGTAAAAGACAATAGCCGCAACTATACCGGTAGACGCAAGACCAACCACACTTCTACTCCCTTGTTCGTTAAGGAACTTGGGAATAGAGGTCACCAGCTTATCTTGAACAGGCTTGGACACCGCGAGGGCAGTGGCAGCACCCGCGACGAGGGCAATCATCTGATCGTCAGTGAGGTTGAGAGGGTTCTTACTCTCAGGCGCCGCCTGCTGCGCTTGGGGAGCGGCATACCCACCCTGAGGATTAGGGGCAGTCATTTGTGGCATCATTCCTTGCATCCTGGGCTCTTCCGCCATCATTGGGGCATCCATCATAATATCGTTAATAGGAGTAGAGTCCATCGTCTGTTTATTTGTATGTACATTTTTTTCAGGTTGTGAAAACGCTTCACGGTTTGGTGGTGGAGGTGCAAAAGTAGTTGATGGGTTATCGTGTAATGGTACCATCCCATCACCATTGTCAGTGAGATTAAGTGTATTTATATCAGAAGACATCTGATATACTATCATGTTTTTGATATAGTTAAGTAACGCAATAACCTAAGTTACACACATAATTGTAAAAAAGTATGTCGCATTTACAAAATATTCATCTAGGGTCGGCTATTGCTTCTGGTGTGTGCAAAGATTCTGAGTACACGTTAAATTATATCCTGGACGATTTTAAACGTTTTTGTTCCGACTATATCAAACAACTTGGTGTAAATGCCACGTTTCATTGGCAGAAAAGTATCAAGGTTTCTGAATTGATTGAAGGATATGGTAATAACAAGTGTTTCATGAGTCCGGATGGTGGTATCTTTTTTATTGTCATCGATAACAAGAAATATTGTTTCCTGATCGTAGAGGACAAATACCAAGGTACAAATGATCTAAGACTCTCAAAGACCATGAAAAAACAAGGTTTAGGTAATGCGATTGAGAGAGTATTCAAAAATCTGAATGCATCATGGCATCTATTCAAAGACTTACCAATTTCACCTTATTTGGTGTTTGCTGCGGGTTGCGACTTCCATAGTAGTGAAAGTATAATTCACAGAATCGGTCCACTCTCAAACTTTGGAAGAAAACCATTAGTTTGGGAAATGAATAAAGATTCAAGTTTTGACGTATCAGATATATTGTCAAAAATAGATATAAGAAAGGATGTCAACAGGGAGTTTGCAACTTTTTGTGTTAAGACCCATAAGTATGATGAATTCCCCCACAAAAGTTCTATATGGGAAGCAAGTGAACGCTTTGAAATTATGAAACATGTTGCACAGGAGTCGCTTAAGGGAGTTATCCTCTATCACAGTAGATATGAACAATTATGTTCACCAACCTATGATAACATACATAGGTAATAAGAGGAAGTTAGTAGATACTATAGAAGATGTAGTGAAGAGATTAAAACCTGAAACATTTGTGGATGCATTTTCTGGATCTGGTGTAGTATCAAGGATGTTTCTCACACACTGTAAAAAGTTATATGTAAATGATCTTGAGAGATATTGTGAAGTTTTATCCCAATGTTTTTTGAAAACACCATCTTGGTGTGATCAGGAAGATATTACTGAACATATTAATTGTATGAATACATTACCTGCTAAAAATGGACTTATCACCGACCTATATTCACCAAATGATTCATGTGAGAGGTGCTTTTATACACCAGAAAATGCTCACAGAATTGACGCTATGATTGACTACATTGAAAAAAATGTACCTGAAAATCTAAAACCTTATTGTCTAGGGCCGCTTATAGTGAAAGCGAGTATTCATACGAATACATCTGGGGTATTCAAGGGTTTTCATAAAGGTGGGTGGGGTGGGAAGGGTGGACACGCTGTAGACAGAATTACTAAACGAATTGAAGTTCAACACCCAATATGGCTTGAACCCGCTAGAGAAGTTGAAGTACATCGTAAAGATGCATGTGACTTTTTGAGGGAATTACCAAAGGTAGATCTCATTTACCTGGATCCACCGTATAATCAACACCCTTATGGTTCAAATTATTTCATGTTAAATCTCATTTGTACAAATGAAAGACCTCATACAGTTTCAAAAGTATCAGGTATCCCAGTGGATTGGAACAAAAGTCAGTATAATTACAAAAAGCAAATTAGAGAGGCTATGGAACTTACCTTAAAATTGGCTACTGAAAAAGCTAAACATACCTTGGTGTCTTATAATAATGAGGGGTTTATTAAACCCGATGAATGGGATGATATTCTCAAACCATATACTTATGAGAAGATTGAAATTGATTATAATTGTTATAGAGGAAGTCGTAACCTAAAGAATCGCCCAAGTAAAGTTATAGAGTATATCTTCGTTATTTCGTCTTCGTAATCTTTAATTTTGTCTTCTTGTTTGCATTTTTAGCATCATCTTCTTTCTGCTGGAGATACTTGGGGTTGAACATTTTGTTGTGAAGTTTCCAGAGGTCTGGACTTCCAACTCTAAAGTTTTTCCGAACAGTTGCTTTGTACCAGAATACACAATCCTGTATCTTGTTTGATTTTACTGTATTATCTAACACGAGACATTCATAGTTTTCTGTACACGCATCCATAACTTTATTGAACATATCAAAATTGGGAAAGATACCAAAGAAGGATTTATACAATTTTTCTCTATTTTGAAGGATATTTTCCCTTAGTAAAAATATATAATCAACATTTGCTCGGAGGGCTGGTGGGAGATCCATACAATACTGCATGGTCAACATGAAGAAAATCTTCCAATGTCTCCCATTCATGAAACATTGTCTAATACATGTATCCTTGAGGAACTTATTGTCATACATACAATCGTCTAGAAGCATGAAAGCACCACAATTCGGTTTACCTGCACCCACTAACTTTCTCTGTCTTGCCATGACCCTCTCTATAGCGTCTCTATCGTAATCACCATACACGAATAGATCCGGTATAAACTCCGAATAAAAGTGATTCCCCTCCTCCGTTCCTGAGAGAACTATACCAGCTGGAAGATGTTTCTTATGGTACATGATATCTTTCACTAGGGTTGATTTACCGGTATTACGTTTTCCAATAAATACACACACCCTGTCATCTGATATCGTCTCAGGTTTGAACTTCTTCAGTTGAAGATTCATTCTAATGTAGTGTCTCGTTTTATTTCGCAAAATTTTACTCACCTACTGTAGGAATGTCAGGTCGCTTAAGACTTGCCGCCACTGGGGTCCAAGACCAATGGCTCACAGGAGATCCACAACTTTCATATTTCCTTACAAACTTTAGGAGACACACCAAGTTTGCAATTGATTACGTAGAGAGTCAATTTGATGGCGCCGATTTAGATTTCGGAAAGACTCTTCATTTTGAGTTACCAAATGATAAAGGTGATCTTATAAAAAATCTAACCCTAAAAGTTATATTAGATGATCCCACACCGGGTGGGGATGAATGGTCCCCCTCTATTATTTCACATTTGGTGGAGAGTGCAGAGCTTCTCATAGGTGGTCAAACTATTGAAAAGATAACAGGTGAATACATTTACATGCATCAGCAGTTGTATAATACAGATGACGATATTGATCAAACTGTATATTTTTTAAATGGACATGGACAACTTTTAAGTTATACTGGTGACTATACATATTTTATGGATCTTCCATTTTATTTTTACCGTAATCCAAGTCTAGCTATACCAACATGTGCCCTCACAAAACAATTAGTTGAGGTCAGAATTAAATTGAGACCTCTCAGTCAACTTATAGAGGGTGGTGCATCTGGGAATGTTTCAGCTACTCTGAAAAAGTGTTCTATAGATACCGAGTTTGTATTCCTTACTGACAGGGAACGTGACTACTTAATGACTAGACCAATTGACTATGTCATCACACAAGTTCAAATGTCTCAATTTGTCATGAAACCTGGTGAAAATACCAAATCTGTTATGCTCAATTTTTCACACCCAGTAAGGGAACTATTCTTTGTCTCACAATCAGAAGAAGCTGTTAGAAACAATCACGGAAATCGGTACAACACTATTACAAATGTGAAACTCAAGTTCAATAATGAAACCGTGTTTGATAGGGGTAGGAAGTTCCTCGTGTATGAACAAGCCCTACGACATCATATAAGTCCTCCAGAGTATGAATCTGGTACAGATTACAAACAATCTGAATTTGGTATGTACAGTTTTGCCCTCAAACCTGAGGTGTATTACCCAACCGGACAAGTAAACATGAGTAGAATATATCACAAACTCCTCACGATTCAGATAGATCCAATTAATGCAGTTGACAATAATAACACTAGAGTGTATGCAGTGAATTATAACCTACTTCGTATTAGTGGTGGATTAGCAGGTTTAAAATTTTAGAATGTTATATTAGTAATGGCTGGTCGTGTACAACTTTTAGCATCTGGACCACAAGATAGGTTCTTCACAATTAATCCAGACTATACATACTTTTTGCAAAGTTTCAGAAAACATTCCAACTTTGCAAGAGAATATGTGAACATAGATTCAGAAACTACAGCAGACTTCGGTGGAAAGGTGAGATTTAGAGTTGCCCAAAATACAGGAGATCTTTTGAACACCCTAAGTGTAAAGATCAAATTACCAATCATTACAACATTGTTATACGATGATCCTAGATATATAGAATCTATCGGGCATGCTCTAATTGAGCATGTTGATCTCATCGTGGGTGGTAAGGTTATCCAGAGATTACCAAGTGATTATCTCCAAATCTATACAGAGCATAATGTCACACAGTCAAAACAGAAAGCTCTCAGACACCTGATTGGAAAATACCCAGAACGCACATCCTCTGAGAGGGTATCAAACAAAGACATTCTCGGTATAATTGGTACTGCTACTACAGAAGAGGAATTGTTTGTGGACTTACCCTTTTACTTTTACAACAATCCAGAATTGGCTATACCTCTATGTGCCATAAAGAAACAAGAAGTTGAAGTTGAGTTCAAACTTCGTAACCATGATCACTTAATCATAAATGGGTCAACTGGGGCTCTTCAACCTGTTATACCTACTGGGAGTATTCGTCTCAAAGAGTTTACACTCTGTGCAGAAGTTACATTCCTTGAGTCAACTGAGAGACTAAAGATTGAAAATGAAAAGAAGGATTTTATAATTACACAAGTTCAACAAAACATTTTTGATGTTGCTCAAAATGTACAAACTGGTAATTTCAAAATGGATTTTATAAATCCAGTGAAAGAGTTATATTTTGTGATTCAGAGGCAAGGTGATGTTGGTACAGCACAAGGTGAGTTTATGACCCCATTTGACTATGATAATACCCTAGCAGATACGGGTGGTAAATACATTCTGTATGAAAACCTTGACTATCTGACACTTGATCTAGATGGTCAGCCAATTATTACACAGGAGACAGGGAATGTTATATTCCTCAAAGCTGTTCAAGCTGCGATTCATCACTCCAAAACACAACTCATTAGAAGATTCTATTCCTATAGTTTTGCCCTTGAACCAGAAAAATGGTATCCAACGGGACAAATTAATTTTAGTCTCATAAAAGAACAACTTCTTAACCTAAGTCTGACCCCATGTGTGGATTATGCAAGACAAGTTAAAGTCTACGCATTGAGTCACAACATTCTTCGTGTTGGTGGGGGAATTGCCAAAACTATTTTTGACCTTAAATATTAAAATGAACATGCAAACTGGTTTCGGTGATATGGGTGACGGGATGATAGGGCGGTACATTTCTGATATGATTAATATCGTTCAACCCGTTATAGAGAAGAGTACCTTACTCGCAGCTGAATATTGCAAAGCTTGTGGAAGAGATGTAATTCTTTCAGAAGACATGGAATACGCGATGAAGTATTGTGCGATGAATACAGTTGGTAAGACAATTGGTTCTATCATGCCAGAAATATATGATGAAGAGGAAAGTGACGAAGAGGAAGAAGAAAGTGACGAAGAGGGGAAACTTCCCGATTTTGTGAGATACTCGGGTCCTGATCAAGGGTTTATTCAGGTGAATGAGGCATTTGATCGGTGGGACAGTTGGATTCCCCAAAATCCGACAGAACAGTTGTTAAAAAATGCTATTAATAGTAATGAGTACATTGGAGCCGGAGGGGTGGACGATCTCTGAATACAAAACATTTAAAGTGACAAATGATGACGATTCGGGAACCAGCACTGATGGAGATTCGGATGATGAAGAACAGATATTTGCCAAGTCATCAATTGTCAGGAGACCGAAGTATAAGAAGTTAGTTGAGAAAGAAGAACTTTTACCTGAATAAAATTTTCTAGCTATATGTTATAAATATACAATGGATGCTGTTTCCGCTCAAGCTCTCAAGACTGTCAACCTCGTGACCCAAGAACTCGAAACTCAATCCCTCAACGCCATCGTCGCGGGATTCTCCTTCGCGGCGGCTATGTCCTGGATGGACCTCGTCCGTTGGTTCATCCAACAGGTGATCAAGGTGCCCAAGAACGGTGGTACCCAGTACGCCCTCACCGCGATTCTCACCACCCTCCTGTCAATTGCGGTCTTTTTGGTGATCTCTACTATCTCCACCCGTGTCTCCAAGCCTGCGCAGCCCGTCTACGCGATTACTCGCTAATTTTTGGGCGTCTTTTCATAAGGAGTAGGAGAACCAATCCAATAAATATAACGATACCGATAGAAATATAGTCTTTCCATTTATAAGAATTCCTTATCACTTCAGGGATACTTATTGGTGCCGACTCCTTCTCGATAACTTCAATAATGGGAACTCTAGGGAGACCCTCTAATTTATCTGTTGAACATGTAATTTCAAATTTCAAAATATGATCTTGATTTCTGAAATCATACGGGATGAGACGTCCGTGACTCATGTAGAAAAACTCAAATTGAAGTTCCTTTATATACTTCTGTGGTCCACTGTAGAACTCATGTGTAAGTGGATCGTCGGTGTGATGAAAGTTTAAGAAATCGGAACCATTCAAAAGAATATGACCTGTATAGAATGGTGTCGCTGAATATACCATTTTTGTAAACTCATCGGGTCCAGATGAGATGCGAAGAATGAGAGAATTAGGTCCGTCTAAATTAATCGCACCAGATACAACACTAACACTCTCAACTGTATTTTTAGATGAAAACCCTAATACCTGATGTGGTGTCGTCACGACTGCATTACTTAAATAACCATTCGTACCATCAAAAAAATTAAGTGAGAAGGTATTACTCGCAGTTACTTCTGTATTTGAAAACGTTAGAGCCTGTGTATCTGTGTCAAATATAACCTGATCTATTAATGTCAATGGTGGTTGCATGAGGGTATCAAGATCCGTTGCGAGAGCAGTTCCATCTGCATAATTAGTCTCATTGAGGGTAACTTCTATGAGGTCATTTGGTGCACCTGAGTCGTGGATACTAAACGTTTTATTCGTAGTAGATGTAGTCAATTGTGCTGTAGGTATACGAGCAGAAATCAATTTGATTTGCGTAACGTCATATATAGGTTCTTTGAGGGTGACGATGTAATTATTGGCGTACGTGTATACGTTGGTATCCCTTTCACCACTATCTATATCAAGGGTATGAACCTTCATTAAAATAGATGTATACTATTTTAATGATTGTTTTTGTCTAATTAATAGACTAAAATTAACAAATACTTTGAGCCAATGGGTTGTTCTGGAGCTGCCTCTGTGCAACACCCAAATCACGGGCATATGGATTCTCATTACCCTTGTAAGCATTGAATTGGTGGAAAGGTTTCTGCTGATAGTTTTGAGTCCACCCCCCGTTTGCACCATTGACACGTCCATCAATGCGGGTAGTATCGGTGCGTACAGCTGTGAGTCGGCCTCCCTGTTTGAGGGCACTCTCTCTCACGTTCATACGACCAGCGTTACCCATACGGTTAGCCTTACCACGACGATCTTCTGGACGGAACCCATATTTCATCAACTCCTGGTTATTCTTAGTGGTAATTTGAGCAGCCGCACTGGTCTCGTATGCACCCTTGAAATTGGTAATACCTGGGGTCGCATGGGCATAGTGAGAGAACGTCTGATCGTTGCGGTCACTCTTGAAACGAGTGGGATCTTGTGACACGGTTTGAGCAGATATGAAACGCTTCGCACCATTGAAGCCTAATCCATCTTGACGAAGACCAGTCTCAGATCGGTTCGTTGTTCTCATCGTCTTCTGGTGACTGGGTCTTGGTATAGCACCTGTCATACCCTGGGCACGACCAGCCACCGCTGGAAGACGAGATGGGAGGTGTGCTGTGGTATCAGGTTTATTATGCTGCAATTGACCAACAACCGCGGAACGTCCACCAGTTACATCAACGGCTGGACCTGACCGACCGGGAAGAGTAGTGAGACGGTAGGCACCAACATTCTCGGGATTCACTCGGAACATCTGTTGGAAACCACCACTCGCTGGAGTATCATATCCAAGACCTAAACCTGGACCAACTAATTGCTTCTCAACTGGGGATAAGTTATTCATACGACCTGTGTCATACATACGATTTCTCATATTGAGAATCTCCTGACCACCACTCCTCTGTTGAAGAGCAACATCCGCAAAACTTTCCATTTCTCTCTTTGATTGTACATCTACGCGTGGTTCAAATCCACGTTCAACGAACTCGGGTACATCCTGTTCATATGTAATTTGGGGTTCTTGTGGTTGTTGAACCATATCAATTGACTGGACTGGTTCCAATTCTGGTTTAGATTTTCTACTCATAGATCTACCAGCAAAAATCAGACCAGCTATAGCTGCAAGTGAAATGGGGTCGGCCATTCTTAGTTTTTAGTAAGATTTTTATTAGCGTATCTCTGATCAAAGAGACCGTTCTGGAGTTCCGCGCGAGTACTCATTGGTTCGTAATTAAGTGTGCGGAGAGGTACCTTGCACTCCATGTTAGTGAGTGGGAAGAGGTTACGCTCGTAAGTGGGTACAATCACCTTGTTGAAACGAGTAGTGGATTGAGGGCGGAGTTGATCACTGACCTCAATAAATTGAGCGGGAGCTCCCTTACCCGCCATGTATGGAGCAGTTCCATACAACATAGTATTTGGACGACAGCAGTAGTTAAGAGTACTGGGCTGAGGATATACAAATATCTCTTCATTCGCTCTCACAGATGGGAGAGCACCAGCGTTTTGAACTATTGCAAGACCAGGTTGCAATTGGTATGCCATTTTATTATTACATGAGATTTATTTATCTAAGCTACAGTTCCCCCACTCATACCAGTTCGTTTATCACCAGCCATATCAAGACCACCGAAAGATTCTAATTGAACACCCCTAGCATTTGGGCTGCACATCTCTGGATTGGTTCGGCAATCACGGCCATTTTTGGTACCATAACACCATTCGGCGAAAGAAGTCTGATCGCCTGGAATTTGAGAAACAGCAGTCGTCACGAACTGACGAGCATATGCATTTTTCTGCTGTGATGGGAGTGGAGACCGAGACCTACCAGAATCATATGGAATACGATCATCTAAATACGCTTTGACAAATGGTTTGACGGTTGGGTAATAACATGCTTCAAGTCTGTTGGGAGCATCAGTGTAATCTGTCATAAGGACATTAGCCATTGGATTATCCATAGTGGGCATCTGACAGCCACCACCCATACCACTAGTACCGAATACATATCCCTCCTTGATCATCTTAGACTTATACATAAGATAAAGAACCCCTATAATTGTACCACCTAAGACGAAAATACGTGGATCGCGGCGTGTAATGTAGATGATACAAGATGCATAAATTATAAAACGTGAAGAAGAGTTAATTCTGTCTTCTGGGGTTTGTTCATTATTAGGCCAGAACTGAAAGACCTCATCAGACTTGATAAGTTGCTGAGGATCATCAAACCAGGTCTTCATTTAATATATATTGAGGTTTATTTTTTGTTCATACCACCTAACATGCTACCCATCATCTTCATGAGGGCATCCTGGTCAAGATCACCACCATCCGTCTGCATCTTATCGGCACATTCCTTAGCAATACCTTCAATCATACTGAGGGTATCAGCTGGAATTGAATTAATAGTAGTCCCGAGCATGTAAAGGGTTTGGAGGTATTGCCATGTCGCACCCTTCGTACTCTCACTCATACGACTCCAGTAACTCTTAATATTGAGATCCTTGAGGAAGTCAATATTCTCAATCTCCTCCAAAAGAAAGGACTCATCCTTTCCAGAAATCTTATCCGCGTAAGGAGTCACACCGGTCATGAAACCATCAACGATGAGACGGGGGTTGGTTTGTTTAATCAATTCAAACGAAGTGGTCATTTTTTTTATGCCTTTTTCCTCTGGAAAAGTCTTGTGCAATTCCACAAGAAATTGGGAGAGCATGTCATTGAACGCAGTGACAGACGCCATTTCTTATATTATAGGTTTAATCTTTAAGTTTAAAAAGGGTCATTAGAAATAGCTTCTTTTTGTCCAATACCATTGGAAACAATGAAGAACACAAGAATAGCATTGAGGGCAGCTGGCTTGGCATATTTATTAAGTTCTAATTTACCTTCATTGTTAAGTTGAGCCTTAACATGAATGTAACCAGCGGTGATAACCCCCCCTATGAGAGCAGCGGTCATTGGGTCTCTGAGATAGTCGGATAATTCCATTTAATTATACGCAGTTTTTTTTACACGGTGATCTGGTGCGTCACCAAAGAGAACACCTTCATCTTCATCAACGGCCTGAGGTGGAAGAGATTGCATCTCAGGTACTAGTTCAGACTCGGGTTCAGGCTCAGGCTCAGGGGCTTGAACACCTGGAACCGTCTTGAACTCATTCTCTAGACCAGTTGGTTGGATTTGCTCCTCAGTATCCATCATGGGTTCGTTTTCAGGAAAAGACTCTGGTTCAGGCTCTGGAAAGGGTGTCTCTTCCGGACCATCGAACACATCTGGATCCTCGGTGTCTTGAACCTCTCCATCAATGTCAATATCGCGAGTATCTTGACTCATGTAGGTCTGGAGGATTTGTTGAACCGGAATAAGTTCCTTCACAGTAGATTCAATAGACGTACAGAAACGTTTTGTGAGTTGATCATCCCTCATATACTCACTCTGTTCCTCGTGGAAGATGTAGGGATCCCTGTAAAGATCCTTCGCAATGTTGTTATAACACGATTGGATAAACACCTCATTAGTGGGAAGTTTGAGACTAATCTTCTTATTATCAGCCTTGAGACGAACCGCAGAGAGAATCTTGGTGCACGCAACGAACACAGCTGCCAAGAGGTCGTTAAACCATGCACAACGATCGGCGATGTTACTCGTGTGTTGGGCAGACATCTGATTAGACCAGTTTGGAACCTCTTTGAGAAGTTTTTGAAACATAATGAGTGTCTTTCTCCCTTTGGAGATCTTAGTAGCTTCATCGTACATATCTTGGAATACTTCAATCATAACTGGAATCATGATGAGGCAGAGCTGACCCATGTACTCTTTTTTCGCTTCCACCATTATATTTAGTGAATCGGACATGATTTATAGTAGTTTTATATAATTAAACTTTAAGTCTCACGCGTCCTGTACTTATCAGCCATCTTCTTCAAGTTCATGAGGTCTGGGAAGTCTGGTTCTTCTGATTCAACCCTCTTTTCCTTCTTCTTTTTGGGTACCACCCACGACACATAAATGTCATATTCACTTACGAGTCTCACATCAAAACCACCCAACATAAATTGTCGTGCCACATATCTGGCTGCTGCTGATCTATCAAATGTCGGACACCCAACTACAAACGTGGGTACTGTCAAAAATATCTGTTTGTGGCCGAGTTCAACACATTGTTTTATTTTACGAGAAAACTGTTCATATATTCGTATATATATATCCTTTTTGATCTGTTTTCTCTTCTCGTCAATCCTTGTCACATCATTGATGCTGATCATTATAATTACTGCAATTTATTTTTGGCCATTTCTAACTCACTGAGAGTGGGTGTAGCCTTTTCCTTCACCAGATCGTAGTTTACGAAATCTTTACCAGAGACACTATCAACAAAAGGGGCAATATCCGAAGCAGATTCAACATCAAGTGGTTGTGTACGAAGCGAAATCAACTTCACAACCCCATTAATGATCTCAAAATAGGACACAACAGAGAAACCAAATGAGAAACCATTGTTCTTCACAGTCATAAATTTACATTCATAGATTGTCTTATCTTCCTTGACAAACTTTTTAAGACCGGTAGTTTCAATAATATATGTACAAAGTCCAGTACGTTTAGATATTTCTTTATTGGTTTGGAGAACAAAGTTCTGCATCATATCGTTATCAATGTCAGCTTCAGCCTGGGTGAAATCAGACAAAATTGGTTTGGTATCATCAAACCGAATACGACCAACTGGTTGGGTGTACCCTGATTTTCCAAACAATTCTGTGAATGGTTCTCGGTTGGTTGTAAGTAACAGGACAATGACAAGAAGGATAACTGGTATCAACAACTTCATCTTTACTACTATGCGTTAATTTTTTTTTACAAAATACCATATACATATTAGATGTCTCTACTGATATATAGTCCACGGTGTAAACATTCTATGGAGGTTATTGAATATATAAACAGACAACCACAGTTGAAACAACTTGTGCACTTCCACAATATAAACACTCAGGGTATTCCACCTGCCTATAAAAACAAAATCACACGGGTCCCCACCATGCTGACAAAGAATGGTAAAGTTCTTGTTGGTACTGAAATAAAAAACTGGTTAGATTCCCTCCTCCCCAATAAGGAAATTGGTAACTGGGGTTTCAGTGGAGCATGTTCTATGACAACACTAGATGATGAAGATAATGACACAGAATTATTTGCTCTGGATTCTTATGGTCAATCCCTACAACCAGCTATGACGAAGGAATTAGAAGCTAAAATCGGTAGAGATGTAAGTAAGGGTGTAGCATATTCTGATCAAACTAATTAAAGATATAACGCGAAATATTTAGTAATATGAAATTGGTAACGATTCAAGCATCTGCTATCAAATCAACATTTGAGGTACTCAAAGATATCCTCAATGATGTTAATATTTACTTTCGTCCTAGTGGAATGTATATTGTAACCCTAGATACAGCCAGGACATCCCTAATTGATATGTTCTTAGCGGCTGACAACTTTGAAGAATATAAGTGTGAACAAGATGAAATTATTGCTGGTATTAATATTTCAAATACATTCAAACTTTTGAAAACAATTACAAATACTGATGTTCTCACAATTGAGATTAATTCTAAAGAATATATGGATATTGAGATTACAAGTGAATCAAAGAAAACGAGTACAAAGTTTCAACTCAAACTTCTTGACATTAATGAAAGTCGTATCGAGGTTCCAGATGTTAAAATGACAAGTAATACAATTTTAGCATCCTCCGATTTCCAGAGACTGTGTAGAGATATGTCAAACATTGGTTCTGATATTGAAATTACGAGGATTGGTAATCAACTTCGTCTACGATGTGAAGGAGACTTTGCAAACCAGGAAACCTGTATTGAATGCCCTGAAGAGAGTCAAGAAATCAAGGGTACGTATAGTCTCAAGTATATGAATATCTTTACAAAGGCGACGAGTATGTGTACGTCTGTGCAAATTATGCAGGAAGAGGGTAATAGATTTCTAATTCTAAAATATAATGTGGCAAACTTGGGTGAGGTAAAGTTCTACCTCGCGACTAAGGTAAACGAAGATTAGTAGTGTAACCCTGTGTAGTAAATACAATTTTTTTCATACCTAGAGAGTTTGTCAGTATTATCTTAGGGAATTGTGATTCTAAGGTTTTACGTGTATAATACAAGAAATCTTCTAAAAGAACTCTCTGCCCATGAAAATCATTCCTAGGTCCAGCGTAACGTTTAACCTTCTCTGTGATATCAATTTGTGGTTTGTCATCATGATCAACAATCCATACATGACTTAATGGAATACTAAATATCATATTCTCCTGTTCACATTTACCTGGTACAAAGTTGATGTCTTGTGTGATAGCCTTGTACACTTTACCACCGTAATAATATTTCACTCGGAGTATAAAATTATTCACATTTTGAGGTACGATTGTATTTCTAAATGGTTTATTAGTCGCATAACAATGATATTCGTCTAATATACCATCACCCCAACTTTTACTCTCCTTCTCCCAAAAATCATCTTCAATTCTATATTTCATGTCATGATCAATTTTATATTCAATCTCCTCTGATATAATACTATAATCACTTGGTGTAGTTAGTTTCTTATAAAAATAGAAAATGGTACTTAAAAGTTTGAACAACATTGTTAACTATAATGGAGGGTAACTTTTTAAGTAGATATAATAATAAAATTGACATTTGGAATCAACTTATAGAATCGGACCCGACCAATAGACGTAAATATGAGGGTGAAATGGCAGAGTATCTCATCCGATGTATGCCATTTCTGAATCAATATGCTGATGAAACTGAAGACCAAATCTGCACAGATAATATTTTCAATGTGAAAGAGACTGTCGGACTTAAACGGAAGGATATTTTTAGAGATTATCTCATAAATGTAGAAAAACAGAATCTATATAGAGATGCAGAATACTCTGTAATAGATCAATGCCCTACATGTTCATATAGTAATTTACTTAATTTCAATTCTACAAGTGAATTAATTTGTGATTCTTGTGGTTTAGTTGTAGCGGTGATAATCAGTGATGAGTTGACATATAGAGAAGAACAAGAGACGACTGTGAAGATTATAAATTATAGTTACAAGAGGGAAAATCATTTCAATGAGTGGTTAAGTCAATTTCAGGCACAAGAAATGACTTCAATACCCCTAGAAGTCATGGATCAATTGAGAACTGAACTCAAAAAAATGAAGATTAAGAAATTAGACGAGATTACACATACGAAAATTAGAGGTCTTCTAAAAAAGTTGAGACTAAATAAGTATTATGAACATGTACCCTATATCACCAATATTCTAAATGGTATTAAGGCACCCAATATGCCACAAGAATTAGAGGAGAGATTGCGTATTATGTTTAAAGATATTCAAAAACCTTTTGATGATAATTGTCCTACAGAAAGGAAAAACTTTCTCAGTTATTCCTACGTACTCTATAAGTTTTGTGAACTTTTGGATGAAGATCAATATCTACAATACTTTCCACTCCTTAAATCCAAGAGTAAATTGTATGCCCAAGATATAATATGGAATAAGATTTGTGATACACTCAAATGGGAATTTATACCAACCATTTGAGTTTAAAGGTGTGACGGTCTTTTACTTCATATGAACTGTCCAAACTATGATGTATGTTTCAAAATGATGAAACCAGGTCTAAAGGTGTGTTCGAATTGTTTCTGGAGATTCAAAAATGAAGTATTAGAGTTTAAGGAGTATATGGAATGTCCAGCGTGTCTAGATACCAAGAAGTGTGTCAAGTTTAGAAAATGTACCCATTTTGTATGTGCCTCAAAGTGTTTTCCTAGACTTCATAAATGTCCAATATGTCCAAAGACTTAAAGGGTCTAGTGTTACTTAAATTAATGGATGAATACGAACAGTTCTGTATAGATGAGGCAGCGTATCATATGGACAGAGCTAAAGAGGTACTCACAGAAGGTCTCCGTGACCCAAAGAAATATCACGATGAAGCGAAAGCGTTTTATAAAATATTAGCTAAACTGTTTCCTCTAATGATCCTAATGCAATGCAACGAACCTCAACCTCCCGATTCGGAAACGGAGGAAAGTTTACCAGATACGCCTTCTTCAGACCTGTCAGAATCAGATAGTTTTGAACCTGAAGATCAGCTTGATCATTGAGGGTCTTGATTGTCTTGAACTCTAGGATACTCTCATTGTTCACAATAATATCAGCCCTCAAATTACCTATCACGTGGCCCTCAAAGGGAATGGGAACAATCCGTTCCGATTCATATTGAACTCCATCCTTACGGAGAAGTACCTCCATAGCATTGTGGTATACTCTCTCACTGTACCCAGGTCCTAACTGGGTGTAGACTTTTGTAGCGAGGGCTACTACGTCTAACATTACTTTACTTTTTAGCTTTAGCTTTAACAATCTTATTCCTCAAATTGTTTGTGAGGTTGTAGCCAGTCATATTTTTGAATGCGTTTTTATTACCGGATACAGCTGCAGCTCTAGCCATCGTGGCTGAAGGTGCATTTGGGGATCTATTTAATGCAACTTTCTTAAATGGTAAGAACTTGAAAGTATTTTGACGATTCTCTCCAACAATCATCACAGAGTTTTTATTGAAGTTTTCGGTAATCTTAGCTATACTTCGGTCTTTCGCAGAGCTCACAATGCTCACATTTGGAAACCACCTCTTGAGGATTCTCATCTTGTTCTCCACTGGAAGTGGGTTTTTTGCATTACCCGTAGAGTGTGACACCACAACAACCGGTGTTTTGTTTGATTTGCGAGCAGTCTCAATCACCTGTTCAATCATCATTCTATGACCCTTGTGGGGTGGGTTGAAACGACCATATGTGAATACCACAGACTTCATTTATATAATATTAATATATAATAAATGGCCAATTACAGTCAACCTATTTGTGAAAATGTTTACAAGGTTTCATATATCAACAGAATTGTAGATGGTGATATGATTGATGTAACTATAGATCTAGGATTTGGTGTATACACTCAACAGAGGGTGTGTCTTTTGGGAATTAGAACACCTGCATCTAGGACACGCAACCGTGAAGAGAAGAAGTACGGCCTCCTCACCAGGTTTGCGTTGAGTGAATTACTCCCAATGGGTGTGAATTATGAGGAGGGTGATGTGAAGATCCAACTCAGATGCCTAAAAAGTGAATTAAATGATTTATCTAATCGTATATCAGTAGAATTATGGATTTATAAGGATGATAAATGGACCAATGTCAATAAATGGTTGTGTGAGAATGCGTACGCCGTTCCTTATTCGGGTCAGAATAAGGAATCTATTGAATCACTTCATATGCTTAACAGAACTAAATTAAATGTGAGAGGGGAATTACTTAAAGTTTATTAGACTCTATAGAATAAGGATGCCGCATAAGCAATTTCCAACCACTTACGTTTATTGGGAAAAACTAAAAAAACATGATGAATTGAAAAAAAAATATATGCCGATTATCGATAAAATAGAACAGACACATCCAACTAAAACTAAACAGAACCCTTATAGCCAGTTTGATTGTAGTATAAAAAATATATCTATTCTACACCCAGAACTGAACACTTTCTTGGAAAAGGAGGATATAAATACAATTATATGGAATCCAATTGATAATTTTATAAAGGATATAAACTCTCAATATCAATGTAAAATAGATCTAAATGATTCATATCTTGATCATTATTGGTTTTGCACTTATGATAAAAACGATAATCAAGAATTACACGATCATTATGATCATGTAAGATATAAAAATGGTATAGAGTATCATACAACGTTTTCGGGTATATATATTCTAAATGATGATAATGAATCAAGTTCTGTTTTTTTTAGGAGTGGTGTGCATCAACCATTTTCTAAGTCTCTCGATACCTTTTATTTTGATACAGCTACTAGTGATGATATAGAAGAAGGCACCGTTCTCATTTTCCCGAGTCAACTTTCACATATGGTGAAAAAAAATATAAAACCCGGGAGGAGGACAATTGCATTTAATATTTTTAGTACTTTACCATGAAATTTTAATTATGATCGAATGTGAGAGGGGAATTACTTAAAGTTTATTAGACTCTATAGAATAAGGATGCCGCATAAGCAATTTCCAACCACTTACGTTTATTGGGAAAAACTAAAAAAACATGATGAATTAAAAAAAAAATATATGCCGATTATCGATAAAATAGAACAGACACATCCATTTGATCTAACGAACCCTTTTTCCCCTCTTGAAAAATCAAAATATATATCTATTCTACACCCAGAACTGAATACTTTCTTGGAAAATGAGGATATAAATACAATTATATGGAATCCAATTGATAATTTTATAAAGGATATAAACTCTCAATATCAATGTAAAATAAATCTAAAGGAATCAATGCTTGATCATTATTGGTTTTGCACTTTTGATAAAAATGATAATCAAGAATTACACGATCAATATGATCATATAAAAATAATAGATAATATAGAGTATAACCCTACGTTTTCGGGTATATATATTCTAAATGATGATAATGAATCAAGTTCTATTGTTTTTAGGAGTCCCCAAGGGGAACCATTTCATAATACTAAACTATGTTACGAGTTTAATACAGGTACTATTGATGATATAGGAGAAGGTACCGTTCTCATTTTCCCGTATCAACTTTCACATATGGTGAGAAAATCTATAAAACCCGGGAGGAGGACAATTGCATTTAATATTTATAGTTCGTTATAAATCAAGTAGCCCTAAATATGATAGAACAATCCACATAACACCAATACCAATTACAGACACACCAGCGATGCCATTAAGGGTCATGATTTTGACAGTTCCACCTGGGACAAGACCCAAAGTACCACCCACGAGTGACATACTTGCGATTGATGTTAGGAAAAACCCTAACATATACAAAAATAGACGGAAATTATCATTTAAGAATAATGCTGGGAGGACGTATACTATACCACTTAAACCAGATATACCATGAATACCACCAATTACATAAGCACTTGTAGAATTATCAGTGAATGTATCACCCATTCTCCATGTTTTGAATTTATCCCATAGTGTTTTACGTTCACTAACAGCATTGGAATCTGTATGGGTATGTGTTAAATGGTGTTCATGTGCTTCAGTGTGAGCATCTGATATATATATAACAGGTAAAGGTAAGCCATCTGTAAGATGTCCCCCGATTTCCGTGTCAATTTGACCATTAATATGTTGTAAACGAACTTTTTCATTTTTATACCATTTATAAAGTGAAAAGAGGGTTGCAGTTCCAATCAATATCATCATTGATCCCACAATGTAATCACTCGCCACTCCAATTTTATCTATTGGAATATCATCTCTAAAAATCATAAATATACTTGTCATAAAACTTAGACCTATTGTATGTCCAACCCCCCATCTAAATCCTTGTGATGTACATTTTTTCCATGTAGAAAATGAGGTACTATTTTCATTTAAATGTTCTCGTCTCTTTACACCTGCGACGAGTAGGAATAATGCACTAATATGATCTGGACCAAGTAATACATGTGTAACACCAACTAACATTGCAACGAGAAAAGAAGTTAGTGGTGTCGCTGTATCTAAATAAGAAACATCTACCATTGTAAATACTTAAAGTAATACATCTTTAACTTGGTAAGATGGGAATATATTACTTTCCAGCCAATTTTGTATATTGGCAACAAGTGAAGGATCACGATAAAATTAAAGATGTACTTCTTAAAGAAATATATAAACGGGAAGATGTAAAAAAATATAAGCATGGTAGTGATGGGTTGTATGCAGCTTCAACGAGTTATATAGAAGAACGAAATATACTGAAGAATCATGATCAAAATATATTAAAAAATATTGTATGGGATCCTCTAGAAAATGCAATGGCTGAGTTGAGAAACCACCCGAATGCAAGCAGCAGTAAGTTTGAGGAATCTATGATTACTGATGCCTGGTATACATGTTATAAGGAAGGTGGTAATTTTACAGTCCATAATCATGTAGCAAATGCTTCTGATACATTCTCTATGATATATATCTTAAAGGATGAAAATAAGGATAATGCTACTGTTTTTAAAGAAATGACAAATGATTGGATATCTACAACATCAAACTTTATATCAGAAACTCAATTTGATACACGTACGGTAAAAGATATAAAAGAAGGAAGTGTACTAATTTTCCCTAGTTCGTTGTATCATTATGTTAATTCAGTAAAAATTCCCGGTAGAATAACAATAGCTATAAACCTAAACAGTTGTTAAACTAATTGTATGGAAACTTATGTACCCAAAGATTACATATCCATTTTTCACCAGACTTTACAGGTGCCCCACCGTGTAAAGCCTTGGATGTGATTAACTCGTAATTGTCTAAGGTATTGAAAAAGAGTGCATCACCTTTGTTTAGTTTATATTTCCTTCTTAGATTTGGGAATACAGTCTCACCCTCTTCATAGTCATCATTGAGAGCTAAAATGATCGTGTACATTCTCTTGTTCCCCTTTGTATCACTGAATGTATCTTGGTGTGGATTATAAAACCCACCTGTTTTGTAACGCAGTACCTGTAACTTTTCACAGTTTTTAAGTGGTCTATCGGTGAGACCAGCACATTTCTCTGTAACTCGGTTCACAATTGGGTCATCTAGATCCAACCACGCCGTATCACTATCTCTCATAGTTTTGTCAATAGTTTTATTCTCTGCTACTGTTGATACAGAAAACTTACTCTCAGCCTTTTTTTTTATATGATTGATCTCTCCCTCTGTCAGGAAATTTGGTATCACCCTAGGTTTTGTATATGTTGGTATGAGATACCAGATCAAAAATAGAATAACCAATAAAAGTATCATCTTATATTTAGTGTAGATAAATATTATAGGGTGCGACACAATTATATCTTTTTCGTATTGTCATTAAAATATCATTGGCATATTCAATTAATTTTTTACATATCGTTATAATTTCATCATAACTTTCCGGTTTAAGAACATATTGTCTTAGGAGATCACCACCTGTGTCTATGACCATTCTGAAAATATTAGTAATGTCCCGGTGTCGTTCTCTCTGTTTGTCACGTCTCTGTATTTCTTTCTTTAAGAATGTCTCTTCAATTTCATTTAACATATAAGCTACACGTAGGTATTGGTTGTCACCATCGTATATATCACCATATCTGTATATGAGGTCCCTATCAAGTTCACTTAGTGTCATGGCAAACCGTGTGATGTTGTCTGGTGAATTTATCTCACGAAGTTCCCTAAATGTTGGTATTCCACCACATGGTATATCTCCATGTTCCCTAGATGAGATATGCCCCCTCTTAAATTCCATATAATGAGGGTTATGGATTCTCCCCATTTCTATTTGACCTGATACCCAGTCAAATGCAGTATGACATTCTGGACACCACATTTGTCGGCACCCAGATAGTTTTTGTATCATAGTTCCACATTTTGGACATGGCTTCGTATCCTTCTTTAAAAGTTTCATAGTCTTCACAGCATCTGAATCACATATATGATCCTCACAGACCTCTTCATTACACTGTTCACAAAAATGTCGGTCACATAATCCACAAAACCAATCCTCATTCATGAACCCTTTACATTCTTCTGTGGGGCATTTCCGAACAAATTTTTTAGGTTCTTCACCCACTACAAGTTCACCACCGTGACGAAGTCTCTCAAGTTCCCTATATGTTTCTTCCATCTCAAATCTTAATTCCTGTATTGGCTCGGGTATTTCTGAAATTGTGGGGTGTCCATTATACAATCCATATTTCTGATAAAGTTCTAAAAGTCTTTTTCTCTGTTCCTGTATGATGTCGTATAGTTTTCGCATAGCCCTTATCCTTTCAACTTCAGGTTGTGTTTCTGGCATTCTCACTTTTTCTCTCTCAAATAATATATTTTCTCTATGACGACGAAGTTCTGTGTTACGGAAATACTTCGTACACCAAGTGTCTACAAACTCCCTATTCCATGTATTCTTACAACCCATACAATGTGGGTCATCTGATATGGAAAGTAGGTATCTCTTTGAACACGTGCGACAGCTCTGTAAATCACAGAAGGGACATTCAACCTTTTTGTGATTTATTTTGTTGAACTTTTCACAACAAACATCACAATTTTCCATTAAAGGGAAATTGCTTTAAGTCTTTAAGTTTATATCCGACGGATAGCCTGTTGCTTCTTTTGGGTTGCTTTTACACCTTGTCCAGTAGCCTTGGCAAGCTTCTTATTTGCCTTTCGCAGTGCAGCCTTAGCGTCTTTCTTCTTCTGACTCTCAAGCATCGCGAGGCGTCGTCGCTCGCTTTCGTCACGAAGAGCCCTCGCTGCCCTGTCAGCTTCAGCTTTGTTTCTAGCCACCTTTTCTTTCAAGGATTTAGCTTCGATATTAGCCCTCGCATTTGCTTTGTCAGCTTCAGCTTTGTTCCTGGCCACCTTTTCTTTCAAAGATTTGGCTTCTGCATTAGCCCTCACTTTTGCTCTCTCCTCCTTTTCTCTCATCTGTCGGTTCTTCTGTGCCTTTTTCACAGATACACTACGACGCTCAGCTTCCTCCCGGTTCTTCTTTTTCTGAGCTAACAATTGTTCTCTCCCGTCTTGTACCCTTTTTATATTTGCACCAGCTCGCTTCATCCTCTCGGTAGTCGTTTCAGTGTCAAACATCTTTTTAACACCTTCGGTAGTCTGACCACGGTCGCGACCCTGTTTAGAACCCAAGTTACGCGAAGCCGCTATACGCTCTGGACCAGTTTTCATATTACCGATTTTCTGTTGATTCTTTTCAACTTCAGCCGCCTTTTTTACGGCATTCGTCATTGTTTTCATTCTAATATTTTGGACAACCTGTTTACCAGCCTTTCTAAAGAGTGGGTTATTGGTTGGTTTAGTTGCCGCCAACCCCTTTTCAGAGTTTCTCTTACGAGCATTTCGTAAGATGGCATTCGCACTATTACCCTTATTGAGCCTCTCGATGAACTCGGTTCTGTTAGATCTGTTAAGAGTCTTAAGAGTAGAGAGTGATCTAGCTAATTCACCCTTGGTTTTACCTTTCACTCTTTCGTCTTCACGCTTTTTCTGTTCACCCACTTTGCGTTCTTGCGCTTGATTCTGCTCTCTCTGTTTACGCTCAGCTTCAAGACGTTGTTTAGCGGTACGATCTCTCCCTAACTTTTCAGCGTTTTTCAGAACGGTGCGTGCATCTTCACCTTTCGCAATTCTATTCATGAAAACCTTACGATTGTCACGCCCCAAATTGTTCATAGATTGAAGCTTTTTAGCAGTATCACCTGTTACCTTATCACCTTCATCCCTCTTAGCCTTGATGTTTTTAGCTAATTCCTGCTTCCTCTTTTCAATATCGTTCGTCATCTTCATGACAAATCTAATCTGACCACGACGCTTGTCTTCAGACATTGGCGCCTGTTCAATCTCCTTTCTAAGTTTGACTTTTTCATCTAGAAGACGGTCAAGACTTTGAAGTTCCTCTGGTTTAGTAGCCTTACGGATTGCATCTTCCCAACCTCTTCTCCATATCCCCAATGTACCTGTAATCTCACGAGCCACTTTATTGAGTAGAGGTTGCTTTTTCGTAATCTTCCTCTCTCGGTTAAGTTGCCTTGCGTTAGCTAAGACCTTTTCAGCACCATTGGTTTGTAGACGATTCATCAACTTCTTACGATTATCTCTCTCAATGGTTGTCAACTTGGAGAGTTCATTTGCAACATTTTTAATACCCTTATCGCGAGTTTTCTTAGCCTCTTTTCTCTCCGTGTCAAGTTTCTCAGCAGCTGCCAACACATCCTTGGGGGTTTTATTTTTGAGACTATTTATGAATTTAACTCTCTCATCCACTGTGATATCTTTGAGGCTTTTGAGTTTTCTCGTGGTTTCCATCTTTATTCTCTCACCCACTATCCTCTCACGTTCTTTCTCAACATTTACCAGTCCTTTGATTGGTCTAGTATTAACATGAGGTTGTAAAAGCTGTCTGATATACAAGTCCTTCCTAACTTGTGGAATTTTAGCATCACGAATGTAAAACCGGAGGGTATCCTTATCTTTCTCATTGTCTTTATCCTTTGCTTTGGAAGTGGCAACCACGTTCTCAAACTTAGCTCCATTTTTAAGGAAACTAGACATGTAATTACTCATTTCTGGTGATGTAAGATGCTTGAGACCTTTTAGATGTTTACTTAAACGTTCTTCATCAAGTTTACTAGCTTTTATTTCCTTCTTTTTCTTTTCCTCTTCTTTCTTACGATCCGTCTCAACCCGTCTATTCTTTACAGCTTTGTTCATACTTGTAGCATCACGTTTGATACCCTCAATATCCGTGTTAGCAGTCGTCACCTTTGCTAAGAAAACCTTTCGGTTCTCTGGTCTAAGATCATTTAGGGTGTTCAAGAACACACTGACATCCGACGTTTTAGCTGCGAGTTGATCATTACGAGTCTTCAATTGAGTGTTGAGATTGTTCACTTCACCCTTTATAGAGTTCATGTTAGTGTTTAGTGTCACACGACCGATAAACGACTTCTTATTTTTATCATCTAAACGAGTGTTCTTCATATGAGCACGTAATTGGTCTCTCTTGGAGTTTACAAGACTGGCGGTGGTCACCGACTTCATCTTATTGGCATCAGCCTTAAGACGGATGAGGGTTGATCTACCATCATTTAACTTTTTGAGAAGTTGAGCACCATTTACACCCAAATCATTGATATAGTTGGAAAGTTCCTGGCGCTGTTGGGCCCTGTTCTTAATCTTCGCGTTAATTTGGGTCGCACGATTCTTTAGGGCCAATAATCCAGGTGAGAGCCGTGATACATCGTCAGGGATACTATCGTAGTTCTTGATAATCTTCTTCTTGTCAGTGTTTCCAATGTCTAGAGTATTCATGTAGTCAACGAGCTCGGAACGATTTTTAGCTCTCTTCTCAAGCACCACCTTCTTTTTCAATTGACCAACCTCCTTCAACATGGAATTGAGGGTCACATTTTGAGACTCAAACTTATCTATCACATACAATTGACTGTTTTGGTTAAGAGTGTTCATAGACTTTTTGAGAGTATTCAATTCGGTACCTCTCTTGGCAGCTTTTTTGAACTCCTGTAGTTTATTAGCCTCATTTCTAACAGTATTGTAAGTTATAGTAACGTTTTCCAACAACTTCTGTTTATTTTCTTTGGTTAACATGTTTAATGTATTGATATACCCATCCAAATCTTCACGCTCTTTCTTGCGCTCAACTTGAGCCTTCTTATTAGATTGAAGTTGATTAGCTTCATTTCTTATACTGTTGATATTTTTAGAAATATTAGCCAATAACTTTTGTTTGTTTGTTTGGTTCAATAAGTCCAAACTATTGATATATCTGGACAACTCGTTAAACTCTTTCTTGCGTTCACTTTGAGCCTTCTTATTTGCTTGAAGTTGATTGGCCTTATTTCTTATACTGTTAATATTTTTAGAATTGTTAGCCAATAACTTTTGTTTGTTTGTTTGGTTCAATAAGTCCAAACTATTGATATATATGGACAACTTGTTAAACTCTTTTTTGCGTTCACTTTGAGCCTTCTTATTTGCTTGAAGTTGATTAGCCTTATTTCTGACATTGTTAGAATTGTTGGCCATCAATTTCTTCTTGTTGACATTGTTCAACATATTCAAAGTATTGAGATACCCCTTCAACTCACGACGTATTTTCTCACGCTCTTCATTATTTCTTGTACTTTTGAGTTGTTTAACTTTGTTTCGTAAAGTAGCATTACTCCTAGGGTTGGCATCAAAGTTTCTAAGAATTAAGTTTTTATCGTTTTGTTCGAGGTCTAAATTACCCATAAATACAAATAATTCATCTCTTCTAGTTTTGATTCTTTCAACTTCTAATTGTTTAGCCTCTTCCAAAATAGCATTCGCGGTAGATGTGTTGTTACCAAACTTTTCTATGAAAGATGCACGATTTTGATTTGTTATATCAAGATTAGTCAGAGATTTTAACAATTTCTTCTTTTTTCCCAATTTATTTTCACTAATCATTTGATTCTTCAGTTTATCAGCTTCTCTCTTTAGCGTGCCAACGTTAGTAACCTGGTTGTCCAAAGCCTTTAATAAAGAATTCTTTCTGGTGTTGTTCAAACCCAAAGAATTGGCATAATTTGACAAATCATTCCTCTGTTTTTGGCGTTTTTCTCTAGAACGTCCTAAAGCAATATTTGTTGCACTCTTCTTGATTGAATTCCAATTGACATAATAACTATCGAGTTTCTCAGATATCTTGGATCTGTTTTCAGCTGTGAGATCTTCGAGAGTATTGAGATAGTTCAAAAATTGACCTTCTTCTTGTATGAATATCTCTTGTTTCCTAGCTGCAACGATTCCATTGGCGCGATTTTTAAGAATCTGCGCATTTGTTTCTGTATTGTTAAACTCCCTCATGATGTTTTCCCCAACCTTTTTGGTAATATTTAATTGTTTTAGGTATCGGAATAAGTCATCACGCATCGCAGCTCTCTGTCGTTTCGTTTGTTGAGCAATATATTTATCAGCTTCTTTTTTGAGGGCGTTTACATTATCCATATTTCTATTCATTTGATTGAATAATAACAACTGTTCATTAATTGGGACACCAATTTTAGACATATATTCTTGAAGTTCCTGTTTATTTTTCATTTTTTGTGTAATTTTTTTAGTATCAATGAATGTTTTAGCATTCATTTTGATCGTATTCACATTGACATTTGTATTAAACTTTTGAAGGAACTGATTCTTCTCATTGGTAGCTAGACCCAATTTATTAAGATATACCGAGAGTGCAACCTTATCTTTGCCCCTCTTTTCCTTAATTTTCATTTGAACTTTAGCATTGGCTAATTTTCTCCCCTCGCTAAGAGATACATTCTTGTTCAAAATATTTAATTTGTTATTAGTATTGAGACCTAATTGATTTATATATTTCTCCAATTCTTTCCTATTTTGAGTTTTTCTATTTTTAGTTTGTTTTTCTTGAAACTTTATATCGGCTAATTTTCTTTTTTCACTGATAGAAATATTCTGGTTCATAATACCATATTTTGTATTCGTATTCAAACCCAAACTATTAATGTAGGCTTCTAACTCTTTTTTGTTTTGAATATTTTTATTTTTAGTTTGTTTTTCTTGAAACTTTATATCGGCTAATTTTCTTTTTTCACTGATAGAAATATTCTGGTTCATAATACTAACCCTTGTATTCATATTCAAACCCAAACTATTAATGTAGGTTTCTAACTCTTTTTTATTTTGAATAATTTTATTTTTAGCTTGCTTTTCTTGTACCTTTGTATTAGCCATCCTTTTTCCTTCGGATAGAGATGGGTTTCTATTTAAGATACCTCTTTTGTTATTGACAGTGAGCCCCAAACCGTTGATATACATTTCCAGTTCTCTCTTTTCTCTAGCCTCTTTTTCACCTGCATTTTTTTTAGCGATTCCATTGGCGTTAGCTTTGAGAATATTGAGGTTTGTATTCTCAACACGATTCAGTAACTTCTGTCTATTTTCATTTCCTAGATCAAGAGTGTTGATATACGATAAAAGTTTGGCTTTCTTCTCAGAGATCTTACCACTTCGCAACTCTATAGCTTGCTTCTTGAGGACCTCAACATTGAGTCTGTTCGCGTTGTACTTGTCAATCATAGTTATTCTATTTTCATTTGTAAGTCCCAAATCCGCTAGGAATCCGATATACTCTTTCTTGTCCCCTTCCTTCTTCTCTATACCCCTCTTCTTAGACATATTGAAAGCTTTGTTTCTGTTCAGATTTCCCGAATTTATCAGGCGTTTCTTATCTTCATTTGTGAGATTAGACAATGTAGCGATGTAAGAGATGTATTCTTCTTTACGTCGGTTCCCAGTTTTTACATTTCGTTGAGACTTAATGTTTTTCGCTTCTTGAAGTAACTTTTCAACATTTCTGTTACCATTTCGGAATTTTTTCATGATTGCATTCTGATCTAATTGGTTCAAACCTATTTCTGCCATACGCGTGTTAAGTTTGACACGGAGATTCTCAACATTTCCAGACATTTTAGACTTTTCCATATTGAGGGCCTCCCTCTTGAGTGTGTTCACATCAACATCATCATTCTTGAAACGCTTCACAAAGGTATTCTTATTTGTTTGATTGATTTTTAGAGGTGTCAGGAACGAAAGAAGATTTTGAGCGACGATGTTCTTTTTATCATCAATTCGTTTCTTGAGTAAATTTTCAGCCAGTTTTTTCATAGCGTTTGTGTTTGTCTTCTCATCAATACTCTTGACAAGATCATTCTTGTCTTGATTACTTAATTTATTGTAATTCTTGAGAAGATTTGTAAACTCTTGTCTCTTATTGTTGAGGACTTTGTCCATTTCTTGTGAAATCAATTTCTTAATTTCTAAAATCAATTTGTTAACATTAGCACTATCTTGTCTGGCTCGGTCCAAGAAGGAATTTTTATCTTTTTGTCCGAGAGTTGTTGACTCTAAGAACATGGCCATCTTTTCCTCGTTACTCCTTGTCACATTGGCTCTCTCATCAGCCTTAATTTGAGCTTCAACTCTCAATTGTCTGAGATCATCTACAGCCATGCGTTGTTTAATGTATTCACTCTCAATGTTGAGTAGTTTCAGACCATCTATAAACGCGAGGAACCTCTTTTCCTCTTCCAAAGCCCGTTGAGCCTCAGCAACTACCTGTTTTCGTGAGACAGTTCCAAGTTCTAACTGTTTCAAGAACATCTTTTCGCGTCTGAGACCAAGTTGTTTAATAGTGGAAACGGCTTTTTCCGTGGTTAAGTTTTGATTAGCTGGGACTGGTTGAGGTTCGATAGATGGTAAAGAAGGTCCTTGCGCACGCAATGGACCAGTATTTATGTAGTAGCCTAATCCCTTATTGCCCTGTTTAAAAGCATACCCTGGTTTTTCACCACCAAACTTTTTGGCGGGAACAAAGTTTTTATCCTTCTTTTTACCAAAGATACTACCGAAGACTGTAGGTTTCTTTGGGGTGTTCACGTTAACTGGGCGTTGATTCATGTTAACTGGGCGTTGATTCATGTTAACTGGGCGTTGATTCATGTTAACTGGTTCACGAACAGCGCGGGTTGTTCCACCCAAAAACGCAGGTTTTGTACCCTTTCTAAAAACACCTTTACCCGAAAAGTTCATATCCGGGCGAGCTCCATTTGCACGGTTCACGTTGTTGTTCACGCGGTTCGTGTTGTTGTTCACGCGGTTCACGTTGTTGTTCACGCGGTTCACGTTGTTGTTCACGAGGTTCACATTGTTGTTAACGCGGTTCGTGTTGTTGTTCACG
>Ga0209711_10000817_pt1 | contig 31892 bp, 31 predicted proteins | sample ArcticOcean_MG_C_7_FD_187441 | JGI IMG/M metagenome (GOLD analysis project Ga0209711, IMG submission 187441) | Marine microbial communities from western Arctic Ocean - ArcticOcean_MG_CB11_88 (SPAdes) (version 2) | ecosystem: Environmental > Aquatic > Marine > Oceanic | place: Arctic Ocean...
TTCTTTTGATCGGGCAGCAGTGAAGTAATTATTGAATCAAAAGGGAAGGGTTTTCGGACCTTTCCCTTTTCAATTTAACAGTTTACTTCCTGCTAATCAAAAGTTGCGTTTATTTATTGAATCCAAGATATCATTTGTTAGAAACTCGTTGATTAAACTACATAGACTGTAATTAGTTGCGCTTATTAAGCTATAATAAACAGAATAAAAATCACTCATTGTCTTGAGTGATTTCGCTGAGTTATCGCCCATGGAAATAAAGACCTCTTCTCCTGCTATGTTGAGAAATTCTTGGAAGTCATCAGACTTCATCATTTCATTTATGTCATCACCTTCCTTCTCCGCTAGCTCCTCCATTAGCTGACCTATTTTCGAACCGCGCATCGAGCCAATGAGACCGTTTATGATCTGGGCATTAAAAAACATTTCAGTATTCTTCGCTAGATGCTTGGCTAATCCTGCCACATCGCGCACTTCCTCTTCTTTTATAGGAGCCACCTTCTGCTGCTTCTGTATTTCCTTGATCTGCTCATCCTGCTCATCCATCTCTGGATTCGCGGATTCCACTTCTTCTCACTCTTCTTTAAGGGAATCAGACATCTCTCCAACTGCCGGTGACTCAGCAGATTTCTTATCTCCGCAGGAACTAATAAACAGAATAAGAGCAACACACGGGAGACAAACAATGAATTTACATTTCATAATACCCGTGTTTAGCAATCTTAATTAGTTTGCGAAATCTTGCATTTCGCTTAATTTCATCACCAAATGCCTGAACTTCCAGAAGTTGAAACCACCTGCCAGGGGATCGCCCCACACCTAGCCGGGAAAAAGATTACCTTCATCGATATAAGAAATGGCAGCCTACGCTGGCCAGTGAGTGATGAGATTTACCACCTAAAAAATATCCCCCTCACTGAAGATAATTGTGTGTCTCGCAGGGCTAAATATATTCTCATCGCGATCCCTCTGAACCAGCACATCATCATTCATCTCGGTATGTCTGGTAGCCTCCGTATTTGCTCTCCAGATGAAGAGCTGAAGAAGCATGACCACGTCATCTTCCATCTCAGCTCAGGACTGCAAATGCGCTATCATGACCCACGGAGGTTTGGCAGCGTGCTCTGGACAGATAAGCATATCCCCCAGCATCCGCTCTTTATAAAGCTCGGGCCAGAACCTCTCACAAATGCCTTCAGTACCGCCTACCTGATGGAGAAATCTAAGCAGCGCAAGAAAACCATCAAACAACACATCATGGATAATCACATCGTGGTAGGAGTGGGTAATATATACGCATGTGAGGCACTCTTTATGGCTGGCATCAACCCACAGCGGGAAGCCGGCAGTATCAGTAAGCCGCGGCTCAGCAAACTCCGCGAGAACATCCGAGAAGTACTACAGAGATCGATTGACCAAGGAGGAACCACGCTCAAGGACTTCATCCAGTCCGATGGCCAGCCAGGATATTTCAAACAGCAACTCAATGTCTATGACCGTGAGGGCCAGCCGTGCCAGAAATGTGAGGCGCTCATCAAACGTGTCGTTCTAGGGCAGAGATCGACATTTTACTGCCCGAAATGCCAGAAATAGCGGGGATTTAAGTAGAATTTACTAGAAACGAGAAATCTCGCTTGACTACACTCCCTTAGCGCACTAAACCCTCGCCTCCAAACAATAAGGGACACGTTCTATGTGAGGTTCCAGCTACAACCGTCAAGATCTTCTAGGTCAAGACGCTAAATTAGCACCTCAACCATAGACCCTGATACAAACAATCAATCATCTAACCTATATAATACCATGGCTACCACACAAGTAATTCTCCGCACAAAGATAGACAATCTCGGCTACGAAGCTGACATTGTAAGAGTAAAAGCAGGTTTCGCACGCAACTACCTAGTCCCACAGGGCAAGGCATACGAAGCGACTGATGAAAACTGTGCTAAGCTCGATGAACTCAATGCAAAGCGCGCTGAGCGTCTCGCAGCTGAACTCGCTGAAGCTGAGAAAGTATCTACTCAAATCAAGAAATTCTCTCCAAGCTTCGACCTAGAAATCGGTCAGGGCGGCAAGGCTTTCGGATCAGTCACTTCTATCGACATTCACAAGAAGCTTGAAGAAGCTGGTATCGTGATCGACCGTAAGGCGATCCAACTCGACAGCCCAATCAAGACAAGTGGCAAGAGTGAAATCGAGATCAAACTTGCTCAGGACGTCAACACGATACTCACGATCAACGTGGTTGCGAAAGAGTCATAATTTGACTTCACTTTTCATTAATTAGTTTTTAATAAACCAAAAGCGCCTCTGTCCAGCAGAGGTGCTTTTTTTTGTGCCAGTCCCTCCTCCCTAAAAAGATAGCGTGATTGATACTGAGATGAAAATCGATTTGCTAATGTCTTTTATCGCGTGAAGTAATAAGCAACAGTCACTAGAGGAAACTCCAAGCCTTCTTCTGATACCATTTGAATAGTTAGTATGAATTAAATAGCGAAACAAAATAGTGAGCATAATAAGGCAGGAGGAAAGCGTATAACGGGCTATGTAAATGACGACTAACGTAGCTCAACTTACAATTTTGTTTTATGCCCCTTAAATAAAAGTAAGCTTTGCTGCAATCTCAAAGACTTAGAGCATTATTATTAATCCAGAATAACTGTGAAGATGGTATGAGTTACTTTCGACAGCGGACGAGCGTCGATAAAGCGAAGCCAGTGCCGTATGGTTGATGGTAGTCGTAGAGTGGAAAGTCCCACCAACAACCATCGCTTTCTTGCTTATCGATGATGATTCTCGCTAACTTAGCTTGCCATTCTACTTGCTCCGACTCGGGCAAAACTTCAATACATCGCGCGGCGTAATAATGCCCGAAGTAGTAAAAGTATCCTGATACAGCAAAGTGAGTCTCATGTGGTCTAGGACGTTTCCTGCCGATGTCTAGCCAGCCATTGCGTTTCACTAGTTTGTCTAACCACTCAATGATTACTTTGTCAGTGACTCTCGGGTCATCAAAAAGACGCAGCGCGGCATTTCCTGACTGTGATCTACCTAGCGATCCGCCGGGACGATTAATAGGATACCTAGGACGCATCTTGTGCCCATGGGCGTATGAATAGCTAAAGTCTGGATTGCGTTGATACTGGATCGATTTGACGCCTAGTTTGAGACGTTTTTCAGGCAATGAAATCCCAAAGGCTTGCTGGCAATCATAGACACCCACCAGCACGGCGGCAGAAGTAAAACTCATAGATCCACCAGATGGCCTACCGGTTGCTATCTTACTGTAGTATCCCCACCCTCCATCAATATCTTGGTACATCACTATTGCATCCAGCTGGCTCTGAGCTGCTTTTTTATAAATCTCCCTTTGCTCGTCACTTACTCCGTCTCTAATCGCAAGCGCCGATAGTGACTGCAGGGCGTAGCCATGTCCCCAGACGTTATACGTAGTGGTGATATCTGCTCGTCTAAGACGCGGCAGTGCGATTAACAACCATTTTTCAGCTTTTTCTATACTCGCTAAGACCTCTGCTCGGCGGTCACCAGAATCAAGTAAACCAGTGAGCGCTAGGCAGCTAGTGCCCATTCTAAAAGCATGATGTGCTCCGGGGAGTGGGGCGTAAATATTAAGCCCTTTGGTTTTTGTGGGGCCTCCCCATGAGCCATTTTTATTCTGTGATTTGACTAGGAAATCTACTCCCTTTCGGATCGAACCTTCTAGCACGGCAGCATCAAGCTGGACATCATCTGCCAACGGAAGCATCGGCACACGCTTTACCTTCTGCGCGTCGAGGTTCATGGATGAAATGACAAGTAACAAAAAACTTACCCCTAGCTTATAGACGCCGCGCTTCATACTGACTAAGGAGTAATGATTACCTGCCCGTTCTCAAGGCCACTGAGGACTTCGATCTTGTCGCCTGCCTGTCTGCCAAGCTCGACAGTGATGTCCTCGGGGTCACCCTCTGCCATCTTTATACGCAGGGTGTAAGTTCCATCAGAATTTGACTTCACCGCATTCACAGGAATGCTCAACACGTCATCAGCTGAGGCGGTGACAATAGAAATATTCGCCTTTGAACCAATCATGACACCAGCAGGAAGATCTGCCTCAGAGGTGAATGAAACAAGCCATTGGTGAGCTAAATCGGGATGCTCGCTGACCAGTGTCGAATCCATCTGGATACTCTTCCATGGGTTGCTTTTAAGTCTCATATTACCAGTCTGTTCTGGTTTAAATAGACGTTTTTGCTTCTCCGTAAGGAAGGCATTGAATTTTAATTTTGTATCAGCGGGGACGATCGTCATCAGAGTGACATTCGCAGGGACTTCTCCGCCCTTACGCACTAATTTCTTTGCTGATTCGTTGATCCACTTTCCATCCTTAAACTCGCCAAAGTATACCAATCCATTTGCTGGCGACTCGAACTCCATGAGCCCGCGATCTGCAATGAGGTCGTTTAGCTGTTCTTCAGATTTTGTATCACCACGCTTTTGTTTCGCGACATCTAGCTGCTTTATCTTGAGCGCTAGAGGTAAGCTTTTCTGAGTGAGTTCCAAGTCTCTTTTTTTTGCCTCTGCGGAGATAGCCCAATCTGAATCATTTCTTGGCGCGGTGATTTTTTGCTCATAGGCAGCATTTCTCTCTGCCGCTGCTAGGGTTCTCTTTGAGCCAACGAGTCCATGTCTAGCGCGCTTGATAATGATTTCCTCAGTCTCTTCCGTCAGTCCATCTTCTTCATACATTTTCAATAGCTGATCTAGCTCCTCTTGTGTGTATGATAAGTAGTCATTTGTTCGTTTGACCTTGTATTCTGTATCGGAGGCGTTTTGAGGTTTAGTGACTTTTTTATAATAGTCATAATCTTCCAGGAAACGCTTGTATTCCATTTCAGCCTCAGCAAGTGACTCCGCTGTGGAGGTAATAAGTGATGCTAATTCTAGTTCCGAATTCTCTAATATGAGCTTCTGCTTCAAGCGCTCTTTAGTGAATTCTTTTATTTTCTCATCGATCGCTTCTGTGTCTGTCCAGAGTAGTTTTTCGCCTTTCTTTACCGGAGACCCATGGGGGATAAATTTCTCTATCTTTACCTCACTCCAGACAGCCGGCTTGATCGATACTGGATAGCCAGCCTCGGGAAGCGCTACCGCCTCTAATTTGATGACCTGTTCAAATTTACCCGCCTTTGCAGTGTGCTCGGCCGCATGGAGGGTAATCGCTGAGAGAGTCAGCACGCCAGCTATTTGGGGAATGAGAGAGTGATGTTTAAAGGTTTTCATATTCTGTCTGATTTCTGTTGTTGCAATTACCGTTGCAATTTTAGCGACGGTAAAGGGTGAATTTATCTTCGTTTCTTTTTAGTATCTTGTGAGTTTTGAGAAATATAGCTCCCTTTTTTGGCTAACCAGATAGTGTGTAGCCGGTTTTTGCGGCCTTTATGTGCCGCGGGGACTTCTATTACGGAAACATCTAGCTCCGCCTTTCGTAATAATTTAGTATACTTAGGGTCTGAGTAGGCTGACCACACAGCTAGTATCCCGCCCTCCTTCAGCGCATTCTTAGCTAAATGAATCCCCTCAAGCGTGTAAAGACTGTCATTTTCTTCACCGTGAAATGCACTAGGTCCATTATCCACATCCAGCATAATTGCGGAATAGACACCATCTGCCTCTGCCATGATCTTCTGCACAGGCTTTATCTTTACCGCCACTCTAGGATCATCCAACAAGCCTGGGTGCATCTCTTTCATGTGAGTCTGATTCCACTCCAAAATCGCATCCGTTAGCTCTGCCACCACAAATGTAGCACCTTTCTGTGTCAATGACTCCACAGCTGCAGCGAGCGTGAATCCCATACCCAACCCACCAATAAGAACGATAGGCTGCTTCGCTGAGCGGAAAGGCTGACACGCCACACGCGCTAGCTCTTCCTCCGAGCCATGCGCCAAACTAGTCATCAACCGCTGCCCATTGGAGCTAATAAAAAAACTGTCATCATGCTGGAAAAGTTCCAACGACTCACCTTCCGGAGTGAGGGTCTCTGCTAATTTCTGGTAAGGCTTCATAGATTTATCGGGCGTGATCGGGTGCATAACTATCAGGATTTTCTAAATAGTGAAAGCATTATAGCGCATCACCAGTCGTCTGCCAGTTCACATCCTAATCCACTGAGTGATCGCATCTGCAAGATCAGCCTCGGCTTCCCAAGGCACACGGTGTCCAGAGTTTGCCATTTTTAGCAGCTTAGCATCCTTCAGCCCACTGACTGCTTTCTTTCCTTGGATACAGAATTTCTCATCATAATCGCCCACTACCCAAAGAACGGGGATCTCGATACTGGCTAATCTCTCTAATAAATCTTCCTGCTCAGATAAGCTCCAGCATCGATAAGAACAAGATATCTCTGCTTTTCTGACTTCCAATGCACACCTATCTGGCATCACATCATTCCCTAGTATTCCTTGCTTATTCCACTCGCTCAGAAATTCTGACCAGGGCAAGTTTTCTACCTTACTAGACCACTCATCATCTATTATACGTCGTATTGGCCTCTCCTCCACTGTCAAACCAACGTGAGCTGAAACAATCACCGCCGCCTTCCACTTTAAAGGTTGATCGATCAATGCCTGCAACGCCAGCCGTCCGCCCATCGAATAACCCAACAGAACCTGACCGTCATCTTGATCCCGATTTAATGCTTCGCCAAATGCTTCCAACCCTCCCTCACCACTCTCAAGATAACGCCACAGATCTACCGCCTCTAAATGGTGTCCGCTCTTTTTAAATTTTTCAGCATAAGCATCCCAATCACTCGCCATTCCCATCTGTCCATGTAGTGCCACTATTCGCATTTCAGTAGTATCAATACACTGGCTGTATTAGTCATGACAAGCGTCATCTCTACTAACACTCTAACCGCTGAACATTCCTCTCTATAAGATGTATCTAAGAAGTGTCTTTACAATGTAACTCAGACCATCTAATTTTGTCCCGTAAGCTCAACTATTATATTAATAATTTTATATTCATGAATCTCCGTAAAAAAATAATTTCAGCACTCACCCCGTTAAGCTTGCTCACTCTATTTAGCCCCATTGCTAGCGCTGACCTCTTCATGATGAAGAATGGTACAGAGATCAATGGCAGCATCATCAGCGAAACTAGCGAAAGCTATCTGTTAAGGGCAGAGGTCTCTAATAACGTCTTCGCTGAGAAGAAAATTCTCAAATCTAAAGTAGTCCGTATCACTAAAACTGACCTATCCATCGCCGCCTACGAAAAACTCAGCTCTATTTTACCCACACCAGACCTCATGGATCCCGAGGATTACGAACTACTCGTGAGCTCAAAGGTAGAGCCATTTCTGAAGAAATATCTATCTTCACCGCATTTCAAAGACGCCCAAAACATCTTAAACACGCTCAAAAAAGAATACTACCTCATCAAATCTGGTGGACTAAAACTCAACGGGAGAATGCTCACTGCTGAACAAGTAGAAGCTGACAAATATGATATCCAAGCTTCCGTGGCTCTGCATGATTTTATCATGTATGCCCAGAAGAAACAATATCGAGCCGCACTCAGCACGCTCGAACGGCTGGAAGATGGCCACCCTGACTCCATCCAATGCCGAAAATCTCAGAAAATAGCTCTCATCATACTACCGCGCTATGATGAGAAACTCCAGAAGCTCTATGGGGACGTAGATACTCTCATGGAAAAAAGAAACCGTGCACTTGATGGCATGAATCCTGGTGATAGAAACAGAACCAAGAGAATTTTCGATTACGAAGACAGGCGATATCAAAATTCGCTGAACCTAGCCACCGCCAATAAGAAGAAAACCAAGTGGCTTCCCATTAATAAGTATTTTAAAGAACCCATCGAAAATAACCTTAAAATGATCCAGAATGAGATCAAACGAATCAACATTGCCTCACAAAAACCAACGATGGACGTGGCTAAACTCTACCGAGAAACATACTCAGCTTTGGAAGGTGGTGACTACAAACTAGCTAAAGAGAGCTTTGATCAATTCAAGCGCGGTAAACCACCCGAAGAACTCGTCAATGAACTTGAGCCAAGACTCCAAGATGCCAAGTTAGTGATGGAGAAAATGATCATACAAAAGAGGGAGGAAGAAAAAATCGCTAAGCAACAAGCTATCGAAGAAAAAGCCAGATTAGCCAAAGAAAAACGAGATGCTAAGAAAAATGAAGGTAAAAATAAAGGTGACAACAGATCATTGAAAGATAAAGCACGCGATAAGCTAAACCTCAATAAAAAGCAAAAGCCTATCGACGAACTAAGCCAATAATATTTCTACCCTCATCGAATGAAAATCGATTGTATCTAGTCTAGCACGAGTTCATTATCCAACCACTATCACTATGAGAACAGCTTCACAAAACCGAAACACTGCCGAAACCAAGATCCAGCTATCACTGAATATCGACGGCTCTGGCACCTCTGACATTAATACCGGTATCCCATTTTTTGATCACATGCTGACCCTCTTTTCCAGGCATAGCCTCATTGATCTAAATGTGACAGTAGATGGAGACACAGAAGTCGATTTCCACCACACCGTCGAGGATACAGGCATCGTCATCGGAGAATGCCTTAAAACAGCTCTTGGGGATAAATCTGGCATCACCAGATACGGCACCGCCTATCTACCCATGGATGAGACGCTCAGCCGAGTCGTCATCGACCTTTCTAACAGACCTCACCTAGAATTTCGACATGCAGCAGTCACTCCAGACGCGCAGAACTTCCCGTTCTCGCTTGTAGAAGAATTTTTCCGTGCCGTGACCTCTAACCTACGTGCCAACATCCACGCCGAGGTCCTCTATGGAAAAGACGGCCACCACATCGCCGAATCCCTATTTAAAGGTCTAGCAAGAGCAATCAAGCAAGCCTGCGAAGTCGATCCCCGAGTCACCGGTATTCCTAGCACAAAGGAAGTCCTCTAATTTTTTCTGCCCATGAAAGTAGGAATTATCGACTATGGTGCGGGGAATCTGCACAGCGTCCACAATGCATTCATCGCCATCGGTGCTGATGCTACAATCATCACTTCCCCAAGCGAACTGAGAAATATCACCCACCTAGTTCTCCCAGGTCAGGGCGAATTTGGCGACTGCTCAAGAAAGCTCCAGCAAGCAGGTATGTTCGACATCATCCATCAATGGATCAGTGATGACAAACCCTTCCTGGGCATCTGCGTAGGTTACCAACTCCTCTTCGAAGGCAGTGACGAGTCCCCAGATACAGCAGGACTTGGTATTTTCAAAGGAACCGTCGTGAAATTCAAGCCAGAACCTGGACTGAAAATCCCGCACATGGGATGGAACATCGTCCGCCCCACTCAGCCAGAACACCCGATGTGGGAGCACCTGATTCAGCAACAAGAAGCTCCCTATTTTTACTACGTGCATTCCTACTATCCAGCACTAGCAAATCCTGAAGAATCTGCCTGCACCTCCACCCACGGTAGCCAGACCTTCCATGGAGCTATTACAAAGGGAAAGCTCTTCGCCACTCAGTTCCACCCAGAAAAGTCCCAGCATGCTGGCCTCCAGCTGTTGAGAAATTTTTGTGCATTAAAGTAGCCTAGCTAAAACTACGTAAATACTTGTAGCTATAAATCCCAGTGCTGTGCCCGTCTGCCCAGCTAAAGCTCACTGCATAGCCTCCCACCACTTCCATCTTCACCAGATCAAAACTTTGGGCTTTATAATCAACTGGTGGCTTCACTACACGTCCCATTGCATCCGGTTCTCCTTGGCAGGTCGCGCACGGACAAGCCCGCCTTAGATCCTCTAGCTTGATATAAGTTTCTGTGCCATCTTGCCAAGCTATCGCCACCTCACCACTAATCGATGCTATATTCTCTATCGCTAATTTAACCATGCATCCTGTTACTTCATTTTCACCAACAGCGCAATCATAGCCACATGAAATCAATAAAACTAACTTATTACTGAATAAAAAAACGTTCCACACGTCAAACCTAGTAGCAGATAATCACAGAATCCAAATGACCCATTACATAAACTTTGACTTGCCAATTTTTGTGGATGTAATAATCTATAGATATATTTAGCGAATCAAAATCAACCAACAACATAACCATAAAATAAATAATACCATGAAAAAAACACTACTAACAATCATCGTAGCTGCTTCAGCTCTCACATTCTCAAATTGTGCTAACCCATATGCACCAGGATCAACTAACGCTCAACGTGACACCGCAACTGGTGCAATCGCTGGAGCAATACTCGGTGGAATCATCGGTCATCAGTCTGGAAAAGGACTTGAAGGTGCCGCAATCGGTGCAGCCGCAGGTGGCATCGGGGGAAATGCAGTCGGAAGAAATAAAGATGCTCAATACCAACGCTAGTGCAATACCTAATTGGCAACTTTTTCAGTTGTAAAATATCAGAGACTCTGTGAACTCACAGAGTCTCTTTTTTTTCATCCTATCACTCTAATATCACTCCCATCAATAACACATGAACCTCATCTTCGATCTCGATGGCACCCTCATCAACTCACTTCCAGGAATAGCCCAGTCACTCAACCGTTCCTTAGAACAATACCACCTTCCCACTCACAGCGTAGAAGGCATCAGAGAGTTCATCGGTAGCGGTTCTAGAACCTTATGTCAGCGAGCAGCAGGATCCCCCGATAAAGCGACCATTGACCTGTTAGAGTCTGCCTTTATGTCTCATTACCAAGAACTTTGGAAATCAGGCACAGAAATCTACTCCGGAATCACCGATCTGTTAGATGATTTATCTGCTCATCATGAACTCAGCATCCTCTCTAACAAACCGCATGCTTTCACCACTGAGATCATCCATTCACTCTTCCCCTCAGTCCCCTTCCGCACCATTCTAGGGCAGCGTGCTGGCATTTCTAAAAAGCCAGACCCATCCGGCATCCATGAAATCATCAGCCAAGCATCAGATCCAAATACTCCCAGCTACCTCATTGGTGACTCTGTAGTAGACCTCGCCACAGCGAAAAATGCAGCCATCAAATCCATCGCCGTCACCTGGGGGTTCGAACCAGCTTCTGATCTGGAAGAACTCTCCCCAGACCACATCGTCCACTCCGTGGCTGAGCTAGAAAATCTTATATCAACACTCTAGAACCATGTATAAAGACACCCCAAGCGATTCCAAAACACTGCCAAAAGGCATTCCTTATATTATAGGAAACGAGGCTGCTGAGCGATTCTCATTTTATGGAATGAAAGCCGCTCTGGTTGTTTTCATGACCCAGTATCTTCATCTCATGGGAGACACTGTGACGGATACCATGTCGGATGCTAAGGCCTCTGAATACATGCACCTCTTTGTGTTTGCCGTCTATCTCACACCCATTGCTGGCGCCATCATTAGTGACCGGTTCTGGGGGAAATATAAAACTATCATCTCGCTCTCCATCGTCTACTGCCTCGGTCATGCTGCCCTGGCCTTCATGGGAGTGACTGGCTCAGCTGCAATGTGGTTGCTCGCAGGACTGGGACTCATCTCAGTAGGTGCTGGCGGCATCAAACCCTGCGTTTCCGCTCACGTGGGTGATCAGTTTGGTGAAAATAACAAGCACATGCTGCCCAACATTTTCAACTGGTTCTACTTCTCTATCAATCTAGGAGCAGCCATCTCTAACATGATGATCCCATGGCTACTTGAATGGTTCGGTCCTCACTGGGCATTCGGAGTGCCGGGCGTTCTCATGGCAATTGCCACATTTCTCTTCTGGCTCGGCAGAAGAGAATTCATCCACGTTCCAGCTGCTGGCAAATCATTCACCAAAGAAGTCTTCGCCCCAGCAGGGATTAAACTGCTGTTAAAGCTAATCGGTATCTTTGCATTCGTCGCCATCTTTTGGTCCCTGTTCGACCAAACAGCCTCCACTTGGGTGCTCCAGGCTCAGGATATGAACTTAAATATTTTAGGTTTTAACCTTCTCCCCTCACAGATCCAGACCGCGAACCCCTTCTTCATTCTATTACTCATCCCACTCTTCACCTTGGTGATTTATCCCACAGTTGAGAAGATAGTCCCGCTCACTCCGCTGCGTAAGATAGGAGCTGGTCTATTCCTTACTGTCATTGCATTTTCCATTAGTGCGTTTATTCAGGAATGGATCGATGCCGGAGAGAAGCCTCATGTCATCTGGCAGATCCTTGCATACCTGCTGCTCACTTCAGCGGAGATCATGGTATCCATCGTCTGCCTAGAGTTCGCCTACACCCAGTCTCCCAAGAGCATGAAGTCCATGGTAATGGCATTATTCCTCCTCTCAGTAGCAGCAGGTAACCTCTTCACCTCTGCGGTCAATTCCTACATCCAGGTAGAGAGCCCACTTGAAAAAGAAGTTTCTGAAGCTCTTGTTGAGTTGAGATCATCATCACCTAAGGTTTCCTCACATCACGCAGACTGGAACATAAAAACCTACGCTGGCTTCGATAAGAAACCCAACACAGCCGATGACATCACTATCCATTACAACAATAAAGCAGTCATCAAGAAACGTGATGTCCCCGCCGAAGATTCCCTGCTAGCTGCGGCAGAAGTTATCCAGAAATACGCGCTCGAAAGTGGCAGGAAATTCCCTCTAACAGAAGATGGACAGCAACAGATCAACCAGATCAAAGACCCCTGGCAGCGGACACTCACCTATCGAGTGATCAACAGCACCAGCTGCCGCATCACTTCATCCGGTCCAGATAAAACGCTTCTCAGCCCATGGGATAGCTCACTCACCATTGAGTTAAAAGACAATGACCCGAAAGAAAAATCTGACAAAAAAACTTGGATAGAAAAACGTAAAGCTCTCCTTGAGGTAGCCGATGAAAATGATCACGTTTACTATGAAAACAAAGACTTTAAACACAGTTATACCGTAGGTGGTTTATATAAATTAGAAGGCGCTAACTACTTCTGGTTCTTTACCGGGCTGATGTTAGTCACCTCTATCATTTTTGTCCCTTTCGCAGTTCTCTATAAAAATAACACTGAACAATAATGATCGAAGATGATTTTAATGATGTGCTTGGAAAAGCAATCCGTGGACTAGGATTCGATGTGGATTCGCTCAATCTTGACCCCGTGAGATTAAAAAATTGCCTCCGTGGAGAATTCGATGCTGAGATCATCCAAGCACTCGCCCCAGCTCTCAACCTCAACACCGAGCGGCTGCTAGACCTGCCAAACTACCAGCCGGAACTAGAGCTAGAATTAGAGGGATATATTCCTGCCGCAGTAAGAATCTTCATCTCATCCTTCGGACATCTCGGAGTGAACGCATTCACCGTGGAGAATGATTCTCACCTACTCATCTTTGACACCGGGACAAACGCTGAAGAGTGTGTCGACTATATTTCATCATTCCAAGAAAAAGAAAAACACCTCTTCATCACCCACCCCCATGCCGACCACTTAGGCTGCGAAGATGAACTTCTCCCCCACGTCAACACTAGCCAACTGCTAAAGCCAGGCAAGGTTCTTACCTTTGGAAAACTTACCCTCACTTCGCTCGATGTCGCCGGCCATAGTGTTCCCGCCACAGCCTATCTTATCGAAGGACTAGAGACCCCACTCTGTATCGTTGGCGATGCCATCTTCGCAGGCTCAATAGGAGGTATTTCTCAGGACAACTACAAGCTAGCCCTCAACAACATCCACAAAAACATCCTCACGCTTCCAGCAAACACCATCCTCCTCAACGGACATGGACCAGCCACCAGCGTAGGGCTAGAACTTAAGCATAATCCATTCCTCTAATGACTAGGATTGGAACTGACTAGATACTCTGAATTCTTACTCTATTAGTATCCTGATTCCGTAAGCTACATCGCGTTATGAAAAAATTAGGCTGGCCGGGATTTGCAATGATGATTTCAGCTATGATTTTTTTTTACTAAAAATAGGTGATTTCTCAAAACCTAAAGCCTAACCCTAGTCACGCCTTTGCTGACTTTAGTGTTATCTTCGTCATCGAATTTTGAGCGGCGGTGGATACTTACTAATAGGCCGATGGCGACAAGAGTGAAGACTAGATTGGTGCCTCCATAGCTTACGAACGGGAGTGGTAAGCCAGTGTTTGGTAGCAGCCCCGTGGTCACGCCGATGTTCATCATACTGGGAACTACGATGAGGCAGGTGAGGCCAATGGCTAATAATCTGCCGAACATATCGTTCGCATAAATCGCTACGCCAATACCATAGACGGCAATGATGACGAAGCATAATACTGTTCCCAGTGTGAACCAGAGGCCTAGCTCTTCGCCTATGATCGGAAAAATAAAATCAGTGTGGGCAAATGGTAAGTAGCCGTGTTTCTCTGCTCCGTTACCCAGGCCGAGGCCATCCACGCCACCATTACTAAATGCTAGCAAACTTCGCCACTGCTGTAGGGCCGCGCCAAGTTTATTTGCCTCCATATCTGTGAAGGAAGTGATTCTATCCCAGCGGTTGGGGTTCGTGTAAACTGCCAAAAATAGTAGTGTTAGACCACTGATTGAGCTGAGAATAAGGTAGATGAACCGTGTGCCTGCGATGTATAAAATAGCAAAGCACGCCGCAGCAAGTCCGACTGCGGTTCCCATATCTTTCTCAAAGAAAATGAGACCCACTGGCACTACAATAAGAATCCCTGGGATGATAAATCCTTTTTTAAAGGTTCGCGTTTCAGACTGGAAGTGCGCCAGATAGGCGCCGACTGCAATAATGACTCCGAGCTTGGCTATTTCCGATGGCTGGAACTGTCCAAGAACAGGCAGTCTTATCCAGCGCGTTTCTCCATTCACGGTGTGTTTGATCCCCGGGACGTAGCAGAGGATAAGAATGATCACACTAGAGATAAAGATGAACTTCGCATGCTTCTTAAAGATTCGGTAATCCATACAAGCGACGATGCTGGCGAGGACAACCCCTATTGCAGTCCAGCGAGATTGCTTAATGAGATGAGAATACTTGGAATCCGCTGTTTCAACCCAGACACTGGTAGAGGCGAGCATGATGAGGCCTAACACCACCAGCGCGGTGGTGCCGAGACAGATCATGATTGCGTTTCTTCGACCCATGGTGTTTTACGTTATTATCTTTGATCTAGTTCTGAGGAACTTTGATGATCATTCCGATCTTCATCCTGCTCGCATTCACCGTCGGATTCATATTGATTAGATCTTGTTGTTTTACTTTGTATCTTTTCGCAAGCCTGTAGAAATTATCACCTTTTTGAATTTTATAATCTGTTGAACTCTTAACCGTGGCTATCGAATTATCCCGTGGCTGGGGTTTATTCGGGTCACGTCTTGGTTTGATCACTCTAGGACGGCGTTTTTTAGGTTCTACTGCAAGCCCTTGATCATTACTAGGACGATCATTAATCTCATCACCAGATCCATTATTATTCAAATCATAGGATGCGGGAGCGTCAAGATACACGTTGCCCGGCGTATCATTTGTAGGCTCATTGGGTTCATCCACCTCTTCCTTATCTAAGTCAGCGACGATGGCACTACTCTTACTAATATTGTCATCACCTCTCCACTGCGTGCCCACATAGATAGCTGCTATCGCTAATACGTGGAGAATCAGAATCACTGTCAGAGCCTTGCCAATTCCTACACTTGGGACATCGCCATCTAGCTCATCAGCAGAGGCTGCAGCTGATGCTCTCACTTTTTTCCCAATGGTGCGCGCATACATGGCACGAAACCCTGTTTGGGTTTTCCTTTTAGTTTGGATTTTATTATGTTTCATCTTTTTTATTGGTTGCTGGGGTTCTACTTCAGTTTGAGTACTGCTCCGCGAAACACGTCACCTCGGTGTTCGTATCCTTTAAATTGGTCAAATGATGAGGTTCCAGGTGAGAGCAGAACCGCATCGCCGTGCTTAGCTAGTTTTGAGCTTAGCTCTACAGCTTCTGTTAGAGTAGTCACTAGGTGGGTTTCTACTACCTGTGAAAATAATTTATCGAGCTGATCCGAAATTTCTCCGAAAACAATCGCGTGATGCACATGACGCTTCAGCCTCGGCAAAAGATCTGTGTAGTCCAAGCCCTTCTCTTTTCCACCGGCAATCAGGACTACTGGTCTCGACTGGCTTCTGAGGGCGCTATCAAGTGCGTGCAGATTAGTTGCTTTACTATCATTTAGATACTCTACTCCATCAAGCGTGCGGATCAGTTCACAACGATGCATCGGTGGAGCAAACCCAGCTAGCGCGGGTGGGATCACTTCTTGTGAAACTCCCATTTGCAGACATGCGCCGATTGCCGCCATTGCATTCTCTGCATTATGGAGACCACTAAGGCGTGTCTGGGCTATATCTAATAGTTGCGCACCTTGGAAACAGATATTGTTATCCGTTAGAGTGAAATCACTGCTTTGAGACTCGGTGGTAAAGGTAAGTTTTTTCGCCTTGATCTCCCCTACATCTTGGCCTTCTCTTATGATGGCAAAGTCGAGCTCAGTTTGGTTCTCAAAGATCCGAAGTTTAGCGTTTTTATAGTCTTGAATAGACCCGTAACGATCCATGTGATCTACATCAAAATTCAACCAAACGGCAACATCGGGTTTTAGATTTTTGATTGTCTCTAGCTGGAATGAGCTTAGTTCAAGCGCGATAGAGTCAGGGACTTTTTCGAGCATCACCACTTCTGATAGTGGGATGCCGTAGTTACCACATGCCACGCAGCTCACGCCACTTTCTGACATGATCCGCTGCACTAGCTCGGTTGTAGTAGTCTTACCATTGGTGCCAGTGATCGCTATTATTTTACCAGTATAGAAACTGTAACCTAGCTCAGTCTCACCAATCATTTCACCCGCGTTTTCAGAAAACGCCGCTGCGTAATCACCGAAGGTATCAATGCCTGGAGAAATCACGAGTAGGTCACAGGATGATTTTTTACCGGTCTCAATAGTCGCTTTAGAATGGGCAACTATACCTTCTGGGATACTAGAAATTTCATCAGCGGAATCAAATAGCGTCACGATGGCTCCACGAGATGCAGCCAGTAAGGCTGCTGCCCTTCCGCTTCTACCCGCTCCTAGAACGTGAACTATTTTTCCTTTGATGATCATACAACTTTTAATAATGCTAGACCGATGAATGCACAGATGATGGAGATGATCCAAAATCTAGTGATGACTTGGCTCTCATGCCAGCCTTTAAGCTCAAAATGATGATGGATGGGAGCCATTTTAAAGATGCGCTTACCGCGCATTTTAAAGCTCGCGACCTGTAAGATCACAGACAAGGCTTCCATCACGAATACGAACCCAATGATGACGAGTAAAAATTCTTGCTTAGTGCAGATCGCCATGGTGCCGATACTACCACCAATCGCGAGTGATCCAGTGTCACCCATGAAGACTTTAGCTGGGTGACAATTAAACCACAGAAAGCCAAATGTAGAACCGGCCATTGCCATAATGAAGACTGCTAACTCACTGAGTTGTGGATTAAATGGGATATGGATTCTTGAGAACGCGATGATATTCCCTGCTAAATACGCGATAACTGCGTAGGCGATACAGGTGGTGATAGTGCATCCACAAGCTAAACCATCGAGACCATCTGTTAAATTCACTGCGTTTGATGCACCAATGATGATAAAGATGAAGAATGGGATAACCAGATAAGAAAGATCGATGAATGGTCTTTTTAGAAGCGGAATACCCACTTCGCTGATTGCCATGTGCTCAGCTGAGCCATCTTTGCCTTCGACCCAAAATGCATTTTCTCTTGGGATTTCCTCGCTCGGCATCTGCTTCATCCGGTCAGTGCTCGCTTTGAACTCAACTTTGGCTTGTTCAGTCTTCAGAACTTCCCCTTCTACGCCTGTGTTGAAGAACAGAAAAATAGCTGCGACTGCTCCAACACATGCTTGCCAAAGTAACTTAAATCTTGAACTTACACCTTCAGAGTTCTTACGCTTCACCTTGGTGTAGTCGTCCATGAAGCCAAGTGCCCCTAAGCCGATCATTACGAACATCGTGACTCCCACGAATGGGTTCCAGACTTTTCCACAGAGTAGCATCGCAATAGTGATCGTCCCAATAATCATCACACCGCCCATAGTGGGGGTCCCGGCCTTAGCTCCGTGGAGTTCGTGGAGCTTATGTACTTCCTCGGCGGTTCTGATCGGCTGGCCTATTTTAAGTGATATCAATCTTCTGATGACGCGTGGTCCAAGCCAGAGTGAGAGTCCAAATGCGATCAGGCATGCCAAAGCTGCACGCACTGTAAGATACTTAAAGATGTTGAGAAAACTAAATGTCTCAGCCCATGACGCCCCTGCTTGACTCGCCTCATTCCACCATTGATAAATTAAATATAACATTATTAGTTTTTAGAAAATGCTTGGTTCATTATTTCTTCCATTCCAGCCGTGCGACTACCTTTAAACAAGACCACATCGCCACTAGCGCATGTGCTCTGCAGCCACTTAGCAGCTTCATCTCGTTGATTAAAATGTTTTGCTCTGCCTCCTGCAGCTAGAGCTCCAGCGGTGATCCCTGCTGCCGCATCGCCCACAGAAACCGTGTAAATTTCTCTCCTAGCCGCAAGCTTACCCACGTCCAAATGTGCAGCATCCGCGTGCTCACCTAACTCTGCCATGTGCCCTAGCACCACATATTTCTCGCCGCCTTTCACAACTGATTCATGGAGTTCTGATAGGGTATCAATCGCCGCTACCACTGACTCTGGATTTGCGTTGTAGGTATCGTCGAAGATAGTCACGCCATTGCTTTCAAAGGCTCTGAGCCTGCCGCTTGTTAGAACAGTCTTGTTAAGACCGACTGCTATTTCATTAGCGGTCATTCCTAGTGTGTAGCCTGCACCTGCTGCCAGCAGAGCATTTGCTACCATATGTCGACCGACTACTGGCAAGTTCACTCTGATAGATTCTTGATCTTGGATGATCAAATCAAATTCTGACCCTAGCGCAGTCATCACTAGATTATCAGCCCTCACTACTCCCCTACCATTCCCTACGATAAGTGTCTTGGCCCTGGTTCTGGTGGTGAAATAGTCGATGTAATCACAGGCCGCGGAAACGATAAATGTCCCGTGCTCTGGAAGGCATTTTGCAAGCTCGCCCTTTTCCTCAGCGATGGCTTCCACACTTCCCATAAACTCGATGTGCGCGGTTCCAATATTAGTGATGATGCCTATGTCTGGATGAGCGATACTGCATAGCGGAGCGATCTCGCCTGGCTTACTCATCCCCATTTCCCAGATGCATACTTCGTGCTCACTCTCAGTAGCCAAGATACTCAGTGGTAGCCCGATGTGATTGTTAAAATTCCCAACTGTTGCTGATACCTTAAATTTCTCGCCAATTACGGATTTCGCAAAATCCTTGGTGCTTGTTTTGCCGTTAGAACCGGTGATACCGATGACTTTAATATCTAAACTGCGGCGATACCATGCTGCGAATTGTTGCAGTGCGGTGAGTGGATCCGCTACTTTGATAATGGTAGTATTTCCCAGGTCCACATCTTCTGGAATATGACTAACTACGAGGACTTCAACGCCAGCTTGGACTGCCTTACCGAGAAAATTATGTGCATCGAATCGCTCACCTTTTAGAGCAAAGAACACACAGCCTGAGCCTATGTTTTGAGTGTCAGTGGACACAGATTTAATCAAAGTATCTTCTGATCCTTGATGAATGGCTCCACTCACTGATGCGAGTAATTCTTTAACGGTGGTCTCTTTCATTATCGTCTCTTACGTTATAGTCTCGTCCATTATCGTCTCCTCTATTGAACTTCTTTGCGTTTTCTTCCCCTTCTTTCGCCTTGGCCATGCGCTCTTTTAGATCACCTATACGGAACTCGTTTAGGACTCTTCTTGCTACGGCTCTATCGTCAAATTTTATCGTCTCATGAGCAAACTCCTGATAAGTTTCATGCCCCTTTCCTGCGATCAGGATAATATCACCCGGTCTGGCTATCTGCATTGCGGACTCGATCGCTTCTGCTCTATCGACTACGACGTGATACTTCTTACCCTTCATTCCAAGCTCTATCATTTTAATGATTGATTCTGGATCTTCACTACGAGGGTTATCAGATGTCACGATACAGAACTCGCTAGCCATTGCGGCGGCTTCGCCCATAAGTGGCCGTTTATTTTTGTCCCTATCGCCACCACAGCCGAAGACTGTGATGAGATTTCTAGGGTCTAGCTCGCGCACTGTAGCGCAAGCATTCTGCAACGCGTCTGGAGTGTGTGCGTAGTCTACAAAGACGCACATACCATTGGCAATACCGACATTTTCCATACGTCCAGGAACTTGCGGTGCTTCTGCTAGTGACTTTATAGCGTCTCTTATCTTCATCCCAGCAGCAGCACAAGCCGTGATGGCACTGACCACATTATAAACATTGAATCTCCCGATCAACGGCACCTGCACGAGGTATGATTTCCCTCTGACGTCCAGCTGAAACGAAGTTCCTTTGAATGTCTGACGAATGCTCGAAAATTTGAAATCACAGTGTGCGTTCATCCCATACGTCCAGACAGCCATACGCTCATCGATTTCCTTCACCATGCGTTGTCCGTAGTTATCATCGGTATTGATCACTGCGACAGATCTCTTCTTACTAGCCGCATCCTTCATGGCGATCATCTGCTCGAAGAGCGCCAGCTTAGCTCTGAAGTAGCTATCCATATCACCATGATAATCGAGATGATCTTGGCTAAGATTGGAGAACACACCCACATCGAAATTAACCGCTCCTACGCGCTTCTGATCCAGTCCGTGAGAGCTCACCTCCATGGCGACTCCGCGGCATTCGTTGTCTACCATCTGTCTCAGAAGCTGATGCATCTTCACCGCTCCAGGAGTGGTGTGAGTAGCGTCAGATTCTTTAAGCCCATCATCAAATTTGATTGTCCCTAACAAGCCCGCCCTTCTCCAGACATCCTTCATGATGTGGTGGATCAAATAAGTTGTCGTCGTCTTACCATTGGTGCCAGTGACCCCGATCACCTTTAGTGCGTCTGATGGGTAATTGTAGCGAGTGTTCGCCATTTCAGCGAGTGCTTTTCCAGTACGCTTGGCGTGAACCCAGGCTACTTTTTCTGCCTGCTCTGGAGTAGGCGCGGACTCAGCCACGATAGCAGCTGCCCCCCTCTCGATCGCTTCTCCGATAAACTGGTGACCATCGTTACTACCAGAAATAGCGACAAATAATGCGCCTTTTTGGACTTCACGACTATCTGATGTGAGAAAGCTTATCTGCGTATTCGAGTCTCCTGAGACGACTGGATTTTCTAGGTTCTTAATGACTTCTTTTAATTTCATAGTGCGTTTCCCAAGGTGGCTTTCACCTCCTCAGTTGGTGTTAAATTTCTATAAGCAGCGATCTGCTTCATGGTTTCCTTCCATATCGGAGCGGCTACTGTGCCGCCTCCGAGGTTAAAATCTTTCTCAGTTCTTGGTTCTTCAATGACCACTACGCAGACAAATTCAGGAGCCTCTATCGGCAGCATCCCTACGAACGAAACGGTCTTTCTAGTCTCGCTATATTCCTTGCGTTTATTGTCCCAAATCTCTGCTGTGCCTGTCTTCCCGCCTTCTGTGAAGCCCTCTATATCTGCCCCAGTGGCTGTGCCACCTTTTTCAACCACAGTTTTTAACACTTGTCTACAGTCTCTCGCCGTTTTTTCGCTAAGGACTCGTCGGATCGTCTCTGGCTTGTATTCCACCACAGTTTCTCCTCGGTAATTCTCCACTTTTTTAATCATCCGCGGCTTCATCAGGTTACCGCCATTTGCGATTGCACAGTAAAAATTCACGATCTGCATGGGGGTGACTCTGAGTGCATATCCGAATGAAACCCTGGAGAAATCGACCATATTCCCATTGTCTCGAACCAGACCATCACTCTCCGCACCAATTCCTATACCAGTTTTCTCACCAAATCCGAATACCTTCACATAGTCCATGTATTTGCTATATCCGACCTGTTTAGCGAGCATGAAGGTTCCTATATTGTTAGATTTTTTGGCTATTTCCCAGACCTTGAGATACCCTTTACCGTAATCATCTCTGACTGTAAATTTAGGTGATGGGTTTCTGTAGTATCCATTGTGGCACCAGACTTTATCGTCCAGCTTACGGACACCTTCATTCAGCGCGGCAGCGATAGCTACGAGCTTGAATGTTGAGCCCGGCTCATACTCACCCTGGAGCGCATAGTTAAACTCACTCGTCATTATCCCCTCGCGGGTTTTAAGGTTATAATGTGGTCTACTTCCAATCCCAAGCACATCACCATTGTTGGGATTCATGACAATGATGGTCGCTCGAACAGGATCGTATTCTTTTACTGCCGCATTTAACCGCTCATCGACAATGGCCTGGATACCCATATCTACAGCTAGCTGGACGTTATTGCCGTTAATCGGGGCATGGATGCTGCCTTTGTGAGCTGGCATGACTTCACCTGATAGATCGCGCATTTCTTTCTTGAATCCATCCTGACCTGCAAGATGCTCTTCACATGCTTTCTCAATGCCAGCTTTACCTACTCTTTTTTCATCGCCCTCAGCAAAAGTGGAATACCCTGTGATATGGGTGAAATTCTCTGGGGAATTGTGAAATCTCTTCATGCTCTCCGTGAACCTGAATCCTTTGATACGCTTTTTAGTGATCAAATCCTTGAGTCTTGAGGCGATATCTGGAGCGATGTCTTTCACTATAACCTTATCTGCTTTACTCCTACTCTCGATATTGATCAGCGCTTTCAGCTCATCCTTAGTCATCCCAAGCGGAGTTGCTATTTCATCACACGCGTAGTCCAGATGTTGATCAATGATCCACTGCCTGTCTTTGCTTTTATTCAATAACTTACGACTACGTAGCTTGATTTTACGACCGCGTGTCTTTTCATCCCAATCGTGCCACTCAGCCGTCTTACTCAGTTCTTGGCAAGCCACCCCTCTCACCACTGTTCTCACCTCCTTGATATGATATTTATCTACGATGAGCGTTTTAGAAATAATACTCTTCGCGATCACTTCACCATTACAGTCAACGATAGTGCCGCGCTTAGCGAGTAGCGGGTAAGTTTTTTCGTATGAGTTCCCAGCTTTCTGCGCATATTTATCGCGATCCACCACCTGTAGGAAATACAGTCTCACAGACAAGGCACTGAGACCTATCACTAAGAACAGGCAAAGTATTAAGCATCGTTTGTGAGTCTGTTTATCCATGGTTCATTTTACGGGGCGAGCTCCCCAGAATTAGATGCCGCAGCTGAAACTGCCGCAATTCCTCCAGCCCCACTAGCTCCGATAGCGCCAGGCGTCACTATCTCTAGCTGACCTGGATCAGTTTCTCGAAGAGCTGATCCACGCGCGAGCAAGTCCTCCTTCATTAGATATCTGTCTAGGCTTCTATCTATTTTCACATTCGTCATATTTACGCCTGCATAAAATTCATGGATCTCCTTTTGGGCTGCGTCAATTTTCCTCGCTGTATCGATCTCCTTATTAGACGCATAGACATGCATGATGCCGCCAGCAGTCAGGATCACTGCCGCCACACCTAATAGGACGAGTTCGCTGAGGCTGAAATTCTTCTTTTTTGTTCTTCTTGAGTTCATTACTGGTTTTCCTCTCTAGGTTTCTATTGATTCTATTCTCTCACCCACCCTCATGATGGCACTTCGCGATCTTTTATTTCTACTGATTTCTTCCGTGCTGGCAGTGACTGGTTTTCTGGATGCTAACTGATAATAATACTCTGGATTAGGCCGTGGTGTCGGCCACTCCTTTTTGTCCACCTCCTTGGCGCTAGTCGCTTTTAGAAATCTCTTCACCATTCTGTCTTCGAGGCTGTGAAAGCTGATCACGCATAGCCTTCCACCTGGATTAAGTAGTTCCGCAGAAGTATCTAACAGACCACGTAGTGCCCCTAACTCGTCATTCACCTCGATGCGTAATGCTTGGAAAACTTTCGTAGCTGGATGAATTCTCTTCCCCATCCTAGGGCACCACTTTTCGATGGCCTCAGCTAGCTGCGTGGTGGTGAGAAATGGTGTTGCCGCCCTATGCTCACAAATACGACTGACGATTTTACGTGCTGACCTTTCCTCACCATACTCCCAGAAAATACGTCTCATATCAGCCTCATCCCAAGTATTCACTATATCAGCAGCTGTCGTTCCCTCATCGCCCATGCGCATGTCGAGTGGGCCTTCTTTAGAAAATGAAAACCCGCGCTCTGCTTCATCGAACTGCCATGATGAGACTCCTAAGTCTACTAAGATACCATCCACTCCATTCACTCCGCGTTGCTGCATGAGCTGAAGTGAGTCAGTGTAGTTTCCCTTCACCGGCTTGAAATTTTCACCAAATCTAGCCAGCCGTTTACCAGCGTATTCTAGAGCTTGCGGATCTCTATCCACTCCGTAAACCACAGCACCAGCTTCTAACATTTTCTCAGTGTGCCCTCCCCCTCCGAGAGTGCCATCGATCAAAACCTTACCTTCGGAAGGAGCCATAAAATGCACAGCCTCCTCTAGCAGAACTGTCTCATGATAGTAACCAAGCTCGTCTTCACTGCTTCCCGAGCTCTGATTCGCTGACTCATTTCTAAACCATCCAGCGACTACAGAACCAAACCCACCCTGTGGGGCGGAGATTCCTGCGGTTACAGTTGCTGGTTTGAGTCTTAACATATTGTCTTGTATTCTAAATTTTCTAGAAGAAATCGACTTCTTCATTGAGTCTCGCAGTCTCTGCGTCCTCTCTTTCCTTCATGATCTTGTGATTTGCAGGGCTCAGAATCTCGAAATAGGTCCCTCTGCCGACTAATTTCACCGCACCACCAGACTCTAACCCTGGTCTTTCGCACCATGCCTTAGGTATCAGTAACTTGCCCTGATCACTCATTGATGTCTTCTGACAACGTGAATGTAACTTACCCTTCATGTTCTTCTTCTCTGCCGGCGACCAATGCTCCATTCCGTCTACAGTTCGCAGCATGTCGTCATATTCACAATCAGTTAAAACCCTAAGAGTCTGGACTTTATACTTAGAAGACTGAAGTAACCTCAACGTTCCATTGCCAGCCAGTTGGCGCCAATCAGCAGGCACTGAAACCCTGTTCTTAGGATCTAGTTTATGCTCATAATCGCCCTGTAAGGCATGTTCGTTTTGGCTCATTTAGTGTCTTTAGGTTCTCTATGAAACACATTAATACACTTTAGTACACTTTGATGTCAACGCAAAACTAAGATACTTTTATAATTCATGCATCTTTTTTATAAACAGATGGCTTATATAAGCATCAGTTAACTAATTTAACCACAGAAACAAGCACGAATCCACGCTGTTTCCGAAATGGTAACTGACCCGCCTTGGCTGAGGATTTAAAAAATTCTCAATAAATAATCATAAGCCTTATCCAGCTATGAGGGATCTCCGCCTGCAAGGATCACGCATATTTAGCGATCATCTTCTTAGTAAAGGCATATCCATCACGAACGATGTCCATTCTTGGATTATACTCACGCCAGACGTTGATCGCATTGGCAAACCCTACATCATCACGTGAAAATGCCTCTATATAATACCATCCATCATAGCCAACCTCAGCGATCGTACTAAACACCTCGTCCCACGCGATGTTTCCCGATCCTGGTGTACCTCGATCATTTTCGCTGATATGCACATGGGTCATGACAGGGGCGATGGTTTTAATCGACTCCGCAAATGACTTCTCCTCAATGTTCGCATGATGCGGATCAAACATTCCTCTTAAATTAGGGTGATCCACTAAATCAACCAAATGCTTAAGCTGCTCCATTGTGTTACAAAGATAGCACTCGAAACGGTTAAGCGCTTCAGGAGTTAACGTGATTCCTGCCTGAGCAGCATGCTCAGCACACTCTCTAAGCACCTCAGCACTTCGCTTGTATTCATCTTCTTGCGGGCTATTTCTAGAAAAATTAGCAAATGCAGAATGAAATGGTCCACAAATATTCTTACCACCAGCCACATGCATATTATCGATCGCCACCTTGATCACATCCACAGCATTCCTACGCACCGCCGCATCAGTCGAGATAGGATCCGCCTCAACGCCCACACCAAGGCAGCCATTTACTTCAAGATCTATAGACTTTAAAAACGCTCCCACTTCCTCGTAATTCTTTGTATCTGGCTCAGCGAGGAAAATTTCAATTCCATCGTAACCAATCTCTTTTATCTTCTCGATATCAGCAAAGTGCTCGCTAGTGATATTCGTTGACCACAAGTGCATGTTTAATCCTATTTTCATAATGTTTTTCTGTTAATAATCCGTTTACGGGCGCATCCTTTCACAAAACCTATTGCTTGTCCTTAGTAAAATTAAAGATTTTTTTTGTAATCATAACCGACACTCAGTTTTTAGCAGAAAAAGCAGATATTGCACTCGCAGAAAAACTTAAATCGTCTTAGTGTCCTAGCAGCCATTAATATAATAACGACATGTACCAAACTATTTCAGATCAAATAAAGTCAGATCCCGTCATCACCAACACGATTGATCAACTTCTTAGTCGCTGCCAAGAAATACAATCTCAAATCACTGGGATCAAGCCAGCCGTATCTGAGCTAAAGCAAAGCTACGATGACTCCATTAACGCATTCTCAGAAATCCGGGGTGGCGGTTTATTTTTCCCCTACCTATCCACAGGCGCCGGAAGTGGCCCGTTCGTAGAGCTAGCTGATGGCAGCGTGAAATACGATCTTACTTGTGGAATTGGCGTCCACATTATGGGACATGGTCATCCAGCTGTCATGAAAGCCAGTATTGAAGCTGGCTTAGAAGACGTCACGATGCAGGGAAATCTCCAGCAGAACGTTGCCAGCATGACTCTCTGCACAAAGCTGTTAGAGCTAGCACAACGCCAAGAAGGAAGTAAACTCGCTCACTGTTTCCTCAGCTCATCGGGTGTGATGGCAGGCGAAAACGCGCTCAAAATGGCGATGCAGAAAAACTCACCCGCCTCACGCGTGCTCGCCTTCGAGCGTTGCTTCGCCGGTCGCTCACTCGCGTTTTCACAAATCAACGATAAGCCGGCATTCCGCGATGGCCTCCCTGAAACCCTCAGCGTGGATTACGTCCCTTTCTATGATGTAGAGGATCCAGAAGGCAGCACCGCACGAGCTGTCGCGGCGCTAAAAAGTCACCTAACCCGTTATCCCAAGCAATATGCAGCCATGTTCTTTGAGATCATTCAGGGTGAAGGTGGATTTCACCTCGGTAGTGAGCATTTCCACCGCACCTTAATGGAGATTTGTAAGGAACATGGAGTCGCGGTCCTAGCAGACGAAGTCCAGACGTTCGGCCGCACCCATCATCCATTCGCATTCCAGGAGTTTAATTTAACCGACCTTATTGATATTGTATGGATTGGAAAAGCTGCCCAGGTCTGCGCCACACTCTTTAGTAAGGAGTATCTACCACGTCCTGGACTCATCGCTCAAACCTACACCGCTTCCTCAGCCACCATCGCCGCATCGATTGCCATATTAAATGAGCTAGATAACGGCAGCTACTTCGGAACCGATGGCAAGACAGCCAAGCTTCACCAACAATTTGTGGCAGGGTTCGAGGCGATCTCCAGCCGCCATCCAAAACTACTCACCGGTCCATACGGAATCGGAGCCATGACAGGCTGTACTGTCCACGGTGGTGACCAGGCTAAAGTCGTCGAGCTGATCCACCACCTTTATGAGAAGGGCGTCATCGCATTTCTCGCTGGAGGAAACCCTACTCGGTTACGATTCTTAGTCCCCATCGGAGCACTAGAATCTGAACATATTGTGGAAATACTAGAGATTTTAGAGCGCAGTTTACTAGAAACAGCCTAAGCACTTCTTTCATTCTGCCCAGTATGAAAAATGATGCCAAGATTTTCAGTAACAACCTATTGACCTCTCGCCTGATCTGGGCATAATCCGCTCGCCGTTCAAAAAGGACGTCACTCACTTAAACACACAAAATTTTATTATATTATGGCAACCTACGCAATTAACGGTTTCGGACGCATTGGGCGTAACGTTTTAAGAGTACTCATCCAAAACGGTGAACTCACAAACGTAATCGCAATCAACGACCTCACAGACAACAAGACACTCGCTCACCTTCTAAAGTATGACTCTTCGCAGGGCAAGCTTGATGCAGAGATCTCATATGATGACGACTCTATTATCGTAAATGGCCATAAAATCCTCGCATCAGCACAGCGTGACCCAGAGCAACTTCCTTGGAAAGAGCTCGGAGTAGACGTAGTGCTAGAGTCAACGGGGTTCTTCGCGAACCAAGCAGGATCACAAAAGCACATCAACGCAGGCGCTAAGAAAGTTCTTATCTCAGCACCAGCTCCAGATCCAGATCTCATGATGTGCATTGGTATCAACGATGACCAGTATGACGCTTCTAAGCACCACATCGTTTCCAATGCTTCATGCACCACAAACTGCCTCGCACCAATGGTGAAAGTTCTTAACGATTCTTTCGGACTCGTTCAAGGAATGATGGCTACCATCCACTCATACACCAACGATCAGTCAATTCTTGACCTGCCACACAGCGACCTCCGCCGTGCACGTGCAGCAGCTCTGAACATCATCCCTACCTCTACTGGAGCTGCTAAAGCAATCGGCATGGTAATTCCTGAGCTTAAAGGCAAGCTAAACGGTAATTCATACCGCGTGCCTACACCTACAGGATCTATCACAGACTTCGTCTGCATCCTGAAGAGAGAAGTCACTCTCGAGGAAGTAAACGCAGCATTCAAAGCAGCTGCCGACGGCCCGATGAAAGGCGTCCTTGAATACACAGACGAGCCAATCGTCCTTCAAGACATCGTTTCTAATCCACATAGCTCAATCTACGACTCAGGCTGCACTATCGTAGACGGCGCAATGGTAAAGCTAGCATCATGGTATGACAACGAGTGGGGCTACTCAAGCAGATCTGCAGAAGGTCTCGTAATGCTAGGAGCTTCTATCTAATCTCATTCCTAGAATGAACTAATATTTCCACAGGGGAGGCTAAATTTAGTCTCCCCTGTTTCTTTCTCCCCCTCTCTACTCTCTACTACCTACTCACTACTTAAAAAATGAAACTTTCCATCACAGACATTCAAGTAAACGGCAAAGAAGTCCTCATGCGTTGCGACTTCAACGTCCCTTATAACGGCGAGCTAAAAATCACTGACGACACTCGTATCCAAGCAGCTATCCCGTCTATAAAGCACCTGTTAGAAAACGGAGCTAAGCTCGTAATTTGCTCACACATGGGCAGACCGGCTGGTAAGCCAGAGGAGAAGTATTCACTCCGCCCGGTAGGACTCCGCCTTTCTGAGATCCTCGGCGCACCGATTGCTTTCGCAGACGACACCATCGGCGATCACGCCACTCTGCTCCGCTCTCAGCTGGAGCCAGGTCATGCAGTTCTCTTAGAAAACACCCGCTTTGATGATAAAGAAAAAGCCAATGACCCAGAGTTTGCAAAAGCACTTGCAGGTAACGCTGAAATCTTCGTCAATGACGCATTCGGAACTGCTCACCGCGCTCACGCATCCACAGAAGGAGTCACCCACCACATAGCTCAAAGCGCCATGGGATTCCTCATCGCTGCTGAGTTAGAATTCCTCCAAGACAAGCTAAAGACTCCCGCCAAGCCATTCCTCGCGATCATGGGTGGCAAGAAAGTTTCTGATAAGATCCAAGTCATCAAAGCGATGATGGACAAGGCAGACGAATTCATTATCGGAGGCGCCATGGCTTACACCTTCCTCAAGGCTCAAGGATACAAGACTGGTATGTCACTCGTAGAAGATGAGTTCATCCCACTCGCTAAAGAAATCCTCGAAACAGCTAAGCAAAAAGGTATCAAATTCCATCTCCCTGCCGACACTCGTATCACTCAAGAGTTCGCAAATGATGCGGAGACCAGAGTCACTGCACCATACTCAGAAGGAGGCGAGATCCCGGACGACTGGGAAGGCATCGACATCGGTGACGTGGCCATAAAGGACTTCTGCAAAGTAGTCGAAGGAGCTGGCACCATCCTCTGGAACGGACCAATGGGAGTCTTTGAAATGGACAATTTCGCAGCAGGCACCATCGCCCTCGCAGAGGCAGTCGCTAAAGCAGATGCTCTAACAATCGTAGGCGGAGGAGACTCAGTCACCGCTGCCAATAAATTCTGCAATCCAAGCGACTTCGACTTCCTTTCAACCGGCGGCGGAGCATCGCTCGAACTCCTCGAAGGCAAAGAACTCCCAGGAGTAGCGGCACTTACGAATGCGTAGCATTTTTCAGTAGCTAGTAGAGAGTAGAGAGCATCCGTTACTACCACCTTTAAACTAACTACAAACAACCTTTACTACTATAACAAATAAACTGGCTCCCTAGTGCCACAAATCACAACCTTTTAACCAATAACAATTAACCAATAACCAACACAACATGTCCCGAAAACTAATCATCGCCGCTAACTGGAAAATGAATAAAGGCCCAGCTGAAACAGAAGCATTCTTAGAAGAATTCCTCGCAGCAGCTGCTGATCTAACAGATCTAGCCGACCTCATCATCGCACCAAACTCACTTTCCATTCCTACAGCCTCAGAGCTTATCAATGACATCAACCCTGCTGTCGGCTTGGCCGCACAGACTGTGTCAGAGAGTGATAATGGAGCATTCACAGGAGAGACCAGCACTGATATGCTCAAGGAGCTATTCGTCAACTACGTCATCATCGGTCACTCAGAGCGGAGAAGCATCTTCGGAGAGACCAATGCGCAGATCAATGCAAAGCTCAAGAAAGCACTCTCAGCTGACATCACTCCCCTCTTCTGCATCGGCGAAACTCTCGCTGAGCGCGAAGGCGGACAGCTAGAGACAGTCCTCGGATCACAGATCAAAGAAGGACTCGAAGGCATCAGCGACATCTCAAACGTAGTCATCGCCTACGAGCCAGTATGGGCGATCGGCACCGGCGTCACAGCCACCGCTCAACAAGCACAGGATACCCATAAATTCTGCCGCTCAGTCATCGAAGAACTTTACGGAGCAGCCGCAGCTGCAGCAGTTCGCATCCAATACGGCGGTTCAGTCAAGGGAGCTAACTCCGCTGAACTACTCGGCCAGCCAGACATCGATGGAGCACTCGTAGGTGGAGCAGCACTAGAGGCAGCATCCTTCCTAGAACTCATCCGCAACGCGGTAGCTTAAACCGCGAGATCGACCTCCTTTTCGGGGTCCACCTCATGAAGTCAAAATCAAAAATGCCTCAGAAGATTAAAAATCTTCTGAGGCATTTTCTTTAAATAGCAATATGTTTTAAAAGTCGATGAGACTACTCGTCCTTCTTCTTTTTCTTAGGCTTTTTAGGTCCTTTTTTACCTTTGCCTTTTTTAGCGAACTCTTCCTTAGAGAGGAATCCATCAGCATCTTTATCCTTCTCCTTAAAGTGTGCCTTCGCTTTTTCTTCTCCTTTACCTTTTCGCTTTCCAATGAATTCAACTTCACTGATTTTTCCGTCTTTATCTGCATCGAGCTCTTCGAATGATTTCGGTGGACCTTTAGGACCTTTTTTATCTTTAGCAGGAGCTTCATCTTCAGCTGAACCCACTGCTGTGAGTAGGATGCTGCTGAAGCCAATTAGTAGTAGTTTGTTTAATTTCATACACCCTGTTAAATCACGTCTTGGATTCAACTAACTAATGCAACTTTCTCTTCGTTGGTTAATTGTTGATGTTTTTCTTGAGGTGATTGATATCCATGCCTTTTCCTTGGCCTATCGTTTAGAGCTTTTTCAACTTTAGCGAACAG